>MDSV01163957.1_pt1 | contig 49195 bp, 31 predicted proteins | sample 810851 | NCBI WGS metagenome assembly MDSV01 (sample SAMN05326640, study PRJNA326480) | marine metagenome | isolation source: seawater | place: Atlantic Ocean: North East | collected 2012
CCGGGCTCATACTAGTTTTGATCAATGCTTATCGGGCACTCATTATTTCGACCAGTGGTGGAATTCAGTTAGAACTTCGAATAGTCTTTGTAACAATCCTTCGGAAGATTCTACTATATTGATGGTGCTTTATGTTGAAGAATCAAATTTTCTTTACAATAATGGTTCGATAAATTATGATGTTCAACTTCCAATGATTATAAATTTGACAGTTGCCCAACATCAATCGCCAATTTATCCACGACCAGAGCCAACAATTCCTAATCAATACGGTGATGGCTCTACAGACAGGGATTCATCAAATTTTAACCCAGTTGCTTGGGATTTTACCAATCTTGCTCAGCAGATGAATTTAGATATTGGAACAAAATCACAAACAACTGGCATTAGCGTGTTGAATGGATTTTTTGAAGATGAAAATGATACGTATGATTCTATCCAGTTGCCGGACTTAAGTTTTGCAAAGGTAAATTTCACTTATCCAAGTAATCAAAACTACTCAATTTATGCATCAGGATGTAATAACGGTAATCTACCATCTAATATTTCATACTTAGATTGCTATGCACCGTCAAATCTAAAGCTTAGGATTCAAACATCGACTGGAAATAATAATTTCTTTGAAAGCTATTTGGCGGATGTTTCAACTGGAATTGCCATATGCACTTTCTCTGATATAGCAAATTATAACTGTGGTTATTGGTATTTTGACAATTATGATCTAAATACTGGTGATTTTTACTTGTATAATGGTTTGGATGGCGAATATATACAAGGTTATAATGGCCAAATTTACTCCTCCTCTAACATTTATACTGTTATTGTTCCATTTACGAGCGGAATAGCTGAAGAATTCCCGTTGCAATGGGAGATAACTGCTAATGTGGAACAAATCTATCCAATTGAGACTTACAGCAGTTTAGATTCACCATCATATCATAATCAAATCAATGGATTTTTACCCCAACAACAAGAATTTCATGGCCAAATTGGTAATCGGTATGATATAGACGTTTTCCAAGGAATTATTGAGCATGGATATGATACTGTTATTGAAATAAGTACTGATACGCCATTGTTAATCGAGATTTCAGAATCAGTCCAATTTTTAGAGGCTGATCAAACAAATGATGATGCTTACTGTTCCCATCAAGGGGGGATTTCAACAAACAACAATAGTTTCATGACAGAGACTGACAAATCTGTTACTATAACTTGTAAATCAGAGTTTTTCGAAGATGTATTACCATTTTCAATAAGATTTAATCAATCGAATTTAACCTCTTCATCACCATTGCCTAATTCCGGTGAACAGTATTATTCAAATTATAGTTTTACCATTACCAAAGGAAGTGCAAAAGCAATATCGGAACTTTCCGATGGTGCGGTAAATAACGGCGATTCACACCCTTCTAACATACCATTCAGATATACCTCAGGTGCTTATTGGAATTTTTGGCCAACAACACTATGTGATGGGTGTTCTTTCCAACCACAAAATCAAACACTTCAATTAGGATATAACAATGGAACATTTTTACATGCATCAGATACAATAGATTTGTATGATTTATTTGCTGATAATGATAACCCATTAGAGGTTCATTTTCATAGCACATGTGCCACAACAGTTAATCCTCCTTATTCTTCAACTACGGGAGAATCATCATTTGTTAGAACTTTTCATTCAACACTTACGGTAAGTAGAATTGAATCGGTTTTAGGTTTGCCGGTTGATTTGTTGAATCCATGTGATTATTCAATTTTAGTTCAAGAACATGAAGGAGAAGATTATGATTCACCTGCCCCTTCTCAAAGCATAATTTCTTTGGCAAATAGTGTGACAATACCACAATTTGACCCACAATATACTTATTACAATAACTTACAAGTGGATATTTTACCAACCTTAGATGGGAAAATTACTGCCACACAAGCGTCTGGTAATGAAATAACGATTCAAGCAGGAAATCAAAAAGGAATAAATGAACTGAAATTTGGGCAATCGATTTCAGTGGGCAAGGATGTAATCCAAGTATCATATGTTAGTTTTAATGGTTTAGATGGCTCAGAGGTGCAAATTTCTTTACAATCTTATTCAATATCAGATGTTACTACAGAAACTAATCTGCTCAATGGTAATGGTTATGGCAGTATTGGTCTAAGTAGTGATGAAGGTTTTGATTATTATGATACATGGGAAGTAGATGTATCAGATGCACCTAGCTATTATAGCGTCAGAATGGAGAGTAAATCACCGGGATTAGATGCTAGCATCAATCAGGGAATGTCAGCATCACAATGTGTTTATAATTCCCAGCCTGAGTATAATACCTTCACAGTTGGGACATATGGCGAACTTGGTCAAACAGGCGACTATCAGATTAGTATCGCTAAATATTACAATAATTGTCCAAATCTTAATTTAATAACTAGAAATACAGTTTCACCAAATTCCAGTGTCATTGTTGATTTAAGTGGTACAGAACCATTGCCAGAGGAACTTAGATATTATTTGTATAATGATGACTACGTCTTGGTTTCTACTTCAGAAATAGTTGATAACGTGGATCAAAGAATTATCATCAATATTCCTGATTCAATTAGTAATTCGCACTATTATTTGCTAGCAGCTAATAATAATGGGGTGATTTTTGATGAGCAAAAATACACAGTTGTACATACACCACTTGTTTCTGTATCACACGCAAATTTAGCTCAGAGTTCAATGTTGATTGATTTAGGAGAAGATGCTTCAATAAGAGTTTCAGGTCTTGATTCAAATACAGGCGAGCCGGTTCGCTGGGATTTAGTGAACTTAACCTGGTATGGATACGATAGTCAATACAATGAAATTCTTTTGGAAACATTAGATGATGCGATACAAGGACAAGGTATTGAATTAGTTTCTTTAGATTATCCTGATTTAATTGATGTCGGGGAAAGGTACATGCTCAAAGGTGGTATAGTCTCAGAAGAGTTTCGACAGGATTTCACGTTACATTATTTTAATCCGTTTTATACATCTGATTTAGATTGCCAAGATACCTTTGTTGTTGACTATTCTCAACCACGTAATGATTTACTATGTGTTGTGCACATTAAATACGCCTCAACATTGACTAATGAATTTAATTTTGATGATATAAAAGCAAAAGGTAACCTAGAAATATATTCAAAAAACATGGTCTTATTGGACAATATTTCATTTACTACAGACAATAATGGAATGAAAAACATACGAGTTCCAATATCTAATTTTCAGACAAATGGAAATTATTTTGCAAGAGTAATAATTGATGATAAGTATCAAACAATTAATGGCGAAAATAGCATAGCAGTTGTCGCATTAGAATTTGCAGATACAGTTCAAGATACTCAACAATTGATTACAGACTTTGATTTCACCATGATTCCATTGCGAGTAACTGCTTTGCCTGGTGATTCTGTAGAAATCAATTGGCAAGCAGAAGGGCAGAATATTTCTTCAATATATTGGGTGTTGACCGAAGGTAGCGAAATCTATTCTGCAGAAACTTTAGTATTTAGCGACAATGACATTCAATCAGGCAGTTTTGAAATCGAACTCCCGGAAATGGAAAATTTAGATGTGAACTTTGCTTTACAGGCCACTGCGTATTCGGTTTATGGTGAATCGAGTAGTGATTCGTTAACGTTGTTTGGAGCAGATTTTTCGACGGAAGTATATTTGGAAATTGAACCTCGTAAACCTGTGCCTGGTAATGATTTCACCGTTGATTTTGAGATACCTAACGCAGAAGAATGGATTTCTTGGTCATATGAGTTGATGGGAATATATTCTAGCAATCCTTCGTTTTATTCTTTGATTACCTCTGATTCTGGTTTTTCAGACGAAAATAGTGATTCAATTAAGGTTAGGTTGCCATTTAATCAATATGTTACAGATTCGATTTATATTACCATAGATTTTGAAATTAAGGATGGCAGCACATTTACTATCACAGAATATATCAAAACTCAATCGTATCGAGAAATACAAGTAGAATCTAATGATGTTGCAGTATTAGGCAAAGATTATTCTGTGGAATGGTCTGTAGTTGGAGATAATTTAAATTCTGCTGACACAGTAGATACAATCGAATTTTCTTTGATTAATTTCGTTGACGGTTCAACTGAATTTGAGAAGGTAATAATTCAAGAAGGCAAGTCTGGTGAATTCACAATTGAGATTCCAACACATCTTGATACAGGAACACACAGTTTAGAAATTAATTTTGAATTTGTTGATGGCACTTCAGAGTCATATATTCGTTTGATAAATGTTGACCCTGAGCCTAAAGGAATTAATTTCCTTGGATTGAACATTCCCTCTGTACCTTATGGATTTGATACTCTTATCGCCGTATTCTTATTGGCTAATGTAATCATATTACATCTAAAATTAAGAAAGAAAAATGAATCGAGTGAGAAGGAATTTGACTTTAATTTTGAGTCAGATGATTCTGAACATGACGAAGATGAACTAGAAGAACAAGATTTGTATGATTATGTGGTAAATAATTTAGTTAATGACTCCAATAGTCCGTTACAAAATCATCAGTCTTTTGGTAATGATAGTCCGCCTATTGCATCAGTTGGCTTTGTTGACGAAGATGGCTATGAATGGATCGATTTTAGTGGTAAAAAATGGTATAGATATCATGGAGTAAATGGTCCATGGACAGAGTGGGGCGGTTAGAAATTAACTTGCTTGATATCAGTGATAAGCTGAAGTGATAATTAATTGTGTTTTGTAATAAATGAGCCAATAAAAACCACCTTGATAAGGGTGGACTACCCGGGTGTATGTGGAGGGGTGAAGCATGTCTAATTTAGGCCAGCCTAATATAGATTTAACCAAATTTCTTCGCGAAGCACCAGTTCATCAAATCAATGGACAGTCTGTCGATGCCCAGAGTTTGATTAACAGTGTCAGTATGATCTCAATGAAATTAGATTCAGATAATGTTGAACACGTAAAATATCTAACCACAGAAGGGTTGTCAAAAAACGAGAGGCTCACTTATCTCAAGAAAATACGTGCTAATCTCAATGCCGATATGTTTGAATTGTCAACCTGTAATCGAGTCTTGTATGTTGGATTTGGCGTTGAATGTTCCCAATTAGAATCTTGTGTTCTAAGTATGACTTCACTAAATGAAGCGCCTTTCAAGCATTACACCGGTATCGACGTATGGCGTCATTTGGTTAAAGTCTGCAGTGGCTTAGACTCATTTATGATCGGCGAATTACAAGTTATGTCACAATTTAGAGGCTCAGTTGCGTGGCATAGAAAGCATAATCTAATCAGCGATATAAATAGTTCATTTTTTGATCATGTAATTTCTGCTAACCGAGCGCTAAGGAGAGAATTTGGCTTTACCCAAACTACAGAATCCATGCTTAATTTAGCAACCACTGCAATAGAGGAAGCATTATCTGAATCTAATCAAATTGGTAGTGTAGTGCTTGGATTTGGAGAAATGGGAAGTAAAGCAGTCGAGGTACTATTATCATTTGGCCAAGAAGATATTACTGTGATTTCTCGCAATCCAGAGAAATCAACTTTACGTAATCCAGAGATTGCTGAAAAAGTATCAATAATTACCTTTGAACAGTGGCAATCATTACCTAAACAATCATCTTTGATTATTTCCACTATTAGAAATGCAGAACCTACATATGACAAATCTAATCCAATTCCAGCAATAGGTCCATGTAAAGTAATGGATTTTTCTTGGCCCCCGTCAATAGATTCGTCAGGCCTTGGTGAAAATCAAAATCTGCTTGGTATGGAACATTGGATTAGAGTTGCTCACAAATTAGGAGTCGAGTGGGATTATTCAAATATCATTGAACAGAGTAATATCATGATTAATCAAATTCAAGCACGATTTATGACAGCACTAACCGACAGAGCTCAAGCAAAATTCCGAGCCTACATCTACCAAGCGCTTGATGGTTTATCCAAACAATGGGAATTATCAGAGAATGTGGGCGATTCTGTCACTGAATTGGGGGCTTTTTCTAGAGAAATAGCAACATGGATATGTAATCAATCAGGTCCGTTTGCTACAGATGATCTTGATAAAATGGTTCTTTCTACCAGCCGGCCAATCAATCCAATTCTTCTTAAGAGAGCGGCAGTTGATGTGACTGAGACGATTATTCGCATCAATGAGCAGTCGACTCTCTCGGAGGCTAAACTTTGACTCTCATTAGAATCGGGACTAGGACTTCTACTCTTGCTATGTGGCAAGCAAATAAAGTTAGAGAAATGCTTGAGTCAAATGGTTATAGCACAGAAATTGTTGGTATTTCATCACAGGGCGATAAATCACTTGGTGGCGACCTAGCATCCTCGGTTGGACAATTTATTCACGCGGTTGATGGCCAATTAATCAAAGGTAAAATTGACATTGCAGTACATTCTAGTAAAGATGTACCTGTTGAAATAAATAAAAAAATTTCCAATCTAGCATATCTAGAACGAGGGTGTACCACGGATTTACTACTATTTCGTAATAACTTAAAAATTCAAACCTTAGAAGAATTATTGGCCAATGACCAATCAACAAAATTATCTGAAGCGCTAAACTTGATTCCTAAATCAGGAATGGTTGGAACAGTATCAGGCAGGCGCCAATCATTTCTTTTGAGTCAGCGGCCCGATATTATTCCAATTGCGGTTAGAGGACAAGTTGAGACTAGATTAAAAAGATTACAAGAGGGCCGAGTTGATGCGATTGTACTTGCTGAAATAGGGTTAAGTCGATTATATCAAATCAATGCATTAAAATCATGGATGTTAGAGTTAAGTGCCATCCGCATCGACGAAAAACAATGGCCAACTGCGCCAGGTCAAGGCGCAATATCGGTTCATTGTCGAAGTGATGATTATGAAAGTTTGAATAATTTACGCGAAATTCTTAATCATCCACAATCACAAATTGATGTTTCTAAAGAACGAGAACTTCTCTCATCTATTGGCGGAGGATGCTTGTATCCAGCAGGAATTAAAGTTTCAAAAGATGAAGTTTCAATGAATATTTCTCCAATGAATTGGCGAGAAATATTTTGCCAAGGTTTGAAATTTAACAGTATGAAGTTTAATGGAGATATTGGAGATTTATCCATTACTTTACCCCAACATAAACTCTCAAAAAGCATTGAGTATACAAAAGGCCCTAGGTTGATTTCGACTCTTAACTCCAATAGGTTAGCAACTATTTTACAAAATGATGGTATCAATGTGGTTAACCAACCAGTTATTGATTTGAAAGCCAAGCCTGATAAATGGCCTATTAATTTCTTAGATGATGCTATTTCACGTTCTAAATGGCCTTATCTTGTCTTAACTTCTCCATTTGCGGCTAAATGTGCAATTGAGGTGGCTCAAAAAAATGAAGATTTGAACCGCATACAATGGTTAGCTATCGGAGAAGGGACCGCTAGGGCATGTTTCATGAGAGGCGTTACGGTTTCTATTTGTGCAAAAGCAAGGAATTCATTAGAATTAATGGATTATATCAATCATAACATTGATCGGAAAATACAGTTGATGATTCCTCGTTCAAATGTCGCCTCAAATGATTTGATAAATGGTTTGAAAGAGCTCGGATTTGAGGTAAATTCATGGGTTGGCTATGAGAATAAATCAAAGCAAGTAGAGTCGATGGAAATTAATGAGAATGATGTATTGCTCTTGTCATCTCCATCATCAGCACGTGCATGGATGGAAAATTCGCTACCCATACCTAAAAATATACTTTGTATGGGCAAAGCATCACAAGAGGAGATTGGGTCACTGCAATATTTTGCCAATTCAGAGGTTGAAGTATTACAAGGGCCTACAGCAGAATTTGTTGCGAATTGGTGGAAATTAAAGCGAGGTGATTAGTTGAACATAAGACCCAGAATCAATCGTTGGACTAGTGCAAGAAGAGATCTTAACTTTGCACGAAGCATCGAGTCATCATTGGTCCAGCCTCATTTTGTTGTTGCTGGAGAAGGTGTTGATGAAGAGATTTCAACTATGCCAGGAATAAACCGTCAATCCATTGATGTACTTCTAGCTCAAATTGCCAAAGATATGCAGATAGGTATTACAGCCCATATGTTGTTTCCAGTGGTTGATTCACATCACAAAGACGCTACTGCTTCCAAGGCTTCAAGCCAAGATATGCCATTGCAACAGGCGGTAATGCAATTAAAAAAGCGGTATGGAAAAGATATTGTTTTGATGACAGATGTTTGTCTGTGTACAGCAACTGACCACGGTCATTGTGGTATAATCCATGATGAAGAAATCGATAATGATCTTTCAATTCCTGAACTTTGTAATATAGCACTCTCACATGCAGAAGCAGGAGCAGATTATGTCTCTGCATCTGATATGATGGATGGCAGAGTAAAAGCGATTAGAGATACTTTGGAAACAGCAGGATTTGTCAATACTGGCATTTTATCTTATTCGGTAAAATATGCATCAGCATTTTATGGTCCATTTAGAGAGGCAGCATCCTCTTCACCATCTTTTGGCGATCGTGCCAGTCATCAAATGGATATCCGTTCCGGTTATCCAGAGGCCATACTGGAAGCGGTTACTGATGAAGCAGAGGGAGCAGATATCATTATGATTAAACCAGCAATGACATATCTTGATGTGGTAAGACAGGTTTCAGATTCGGTTGCTAGGCCAGTTGCAGTTTACAATGTGAGTGGAGAATATTCAATGATAATGTCTGCAACATCAGATGTGAAATCTCGGGCAAAAATGGTTCGTGAGATTTTCCATTCCTTCAAAAGGGCCGGGGCTGACATAATAGTGAGTTACCACACACGCGCAGCTGTGTCTGGAAAATGGCTTGATTGAGGTGAATGAATGCAAAGAACCAATTCTAATGCTCTACATCAAGAAGCATTAAACCATCTTGTGGGCGGGGTAAATTCGCCAGTAAGGGCGTTTAAATCAGTACATGGTAATCCGATTTACTTCGAAAAAGCATCAGGAGCAATTGTGACCGATGTTGATGGAAATCAGTTAGTAGATTTTGTTCAGTCATGGGGTCCATTGGTGCACGGACATTCACACCCGCAAATCATTGATGCCGTATATCAAAAGATGCAAAACGGGACCTCTTTTGGTGCACCTCACATTGGTGAGATAGAACTTGCCAAAAGGGTGAAAAAACGTTTTCCATATATGGATAAAGTGAGATTTGTTTCTTCAGGAACAGAAGCGGTCATGAGTGCTGTTAGGCTGGCAAGAGGATATACCGGCAAGGATTTTCTAATAAAATTTGAAGGCTGCTATCATGGTCATGTTGATTCATTAATGGTTAATTCAGGGAGTGGTCTTGCCACTTTTGGTATTGCCAGTAGTCCAGGTATACCAAAAGATACAGTTGCTACAACCCTCGTTGCTCCATTGGACGATGATGAAGCAGTAGAGTATTTGTTTCAAGAGCATGGCAATGATATTGCAGCTGTAGTTATTGAACCATTACCAGCAAATAATGGCCTTCTAATACAGAGAAAAGAGTTCTTAGTCAAGTTGAGAAAATTATGCGATCAATACGGTGCATTGCTAATCTTCGATGAAGTGATTAGTGGATTTAGATTCAAAGATGGAAGCTACGGCGACTTAGCCGGAATAACTCCTGACATTACCTCACTAGGCAAAGTGATTGGGGGCGGTCTGCCAGTTGGTGCATATGGTTCCCGTAGTGAAATAATGGAAAATCTCTCGCCACTTGGACCTGTATATCAAGCAGGTACTTTATCGGGCAATCCACTGGCAATGGCTGCCGGAATTATGACTTTAGATTTGCTTGATGACTCAGCATATGACCGTTTGGAAACTCTCGGACAACTCCTTCAAGACTCTGTTGAGCCAATACTTGCGAAACACAATTATCCTATGCGTTTAGTTAGACAAGGAAGCCTATTTTGGTTTTCGCCAGGTCCACAACATCCACCAGCACGTGCTGACTTGATACCTTCTAATGCCGGTAAGTTGTATTCTGATATTCACCGAGGACTTTTGCAAAAGGGCTACATGCTAGCGCCTTCTGCTTATGAGATTGGCTTTATTGCCACAGTTCACCAAGAACAACACATTATTGGAATGGTTAAAGCACTGGATGAAGTGCTGGAAGAATTGGAGTGGTAAGGGTGAACAGCAAGGAGAGAATTATTTCGGCATTGAATCTTCAACCGGTTGACCGAACTCCGGTTTGGTTTATGCGACAAGCGGGAAGACATCTGCCCGAATATCGTAAAATTGCTGCTGAGCACTCATTCTGGGAACGATGCATGGATATTGATTTGTGCACTCAAATTACACTTCAGCCAATAGAGCGATATCAAAAATTAGATGCTGCAATTATTTTTAGCGATATTTTAACCCCTTTGCCAAGTCTTGGTTATGATGTAGAGTATGGTGGTGGAATAAGAATTAGTGACTTTTCATTATCTGATGTAGATGATTGGGCAAAATTTGACGCAAGGAAGCACGCACCTTGGGCAGCAGACGGATTGAAGGCAGTTGGAGAACAAATCGGAGATTCTATTGCTCGATTAGGTTTTGTCGGATGCCCTTGGACAATTTGCATGTACTTACTTTCAGGTGGTACAGGTGACAAAGATTTTCATAACGCTCGCGCCAAAGTCTTTTCAAATCCTCAAGCTGCTTCCAATATGTTGTTGAAGATGGGAGAAATTGTTGGAGATTTACTTGCTGACCAAGTTATTCATGGGGGTGCAGATGGAGTTCAATTATTCGATACTTGGGCTGGACTTCTATCTCCTGAAATATACCGTAAATTCGCTATGCCTGCCACTGAAAAGACTATACAAGTGTTCAGAGACAAAGTTGGTAATGATGTTCCACTAATCCATTATGCCAAAGGTTCAGGCCACCTCCATTCTGCTATCCGTGAACTAGACTTGAATGCGATCTCATTAGATTGGCGCGATGATTTGAGGCATAATAGGCAACAATTTGGTGATAAATTTGCCTTTCAAGGAAACTTAGATCCCTCACTACTCCACGGTTCAACAGAAATGGCCAAAAAAGCCACTAGAGAGGTTCTACAAGCAGCTGGTGACAAGCCCGGACATATTTTCAACCTAGGTCATGGTTTTGCTCCAGCAGCAAGAATCGATTGTGTTGAAACTGTTCTTAGAGAAATAGTTGGTGAGTGAAAGTGCGTCAGAAAATGACTGACATGGTTCATCGAATACAAGATGAAATCTGTCAAGCGCTGAGAGAAATAGATGGTGTTGACTATCGTCAAGATGAATGGGTTAGAGATGAAGGTGGCGGAGGTAGAAGCCGGGTCTTTTCGGGAGGTGAAGTTTTCGAGAAAGCAGGTGTTAATGTCAGTGTAGTTCATGGAACTCTCAGTCTACAAGCGGCAAAAAGCATGGGTGGAGGGCATGAATTACAAGGTGAAGATTTAGATTTCTTTGCCACTGGAATTAGTTTGGTTTTACATCCACACAATCCAATGGCTCCGACCGTTCATGCTAACTATCGTTATTTTGAGCGTGGTGAGGGAAAGAAACCTGGAAGTTGGTGGTTTGGTGGAGGTGCAGATTTAACTCCAAGCTATCTATTTGAACAAGATGCTATTCATTTTCATCAAGTACACAAAGATGCCTGTGACCGTCATGAAGTTGCCAATTATCAAAATTTTAAGCAATGGTGTGATGATTACTTTCACATAAAACACCGAGGTGAAAGGCGGGGCCTTGGTGGGATATTTTTTGATGATATCAATCAGGCTAGCCCAGATGATTGTTTCGCTTTTGTCACCGATTGTGCAGAATCATTTCTTCAGTCATATCTGCCAATTCTTGAGCGACGTAAAGATTTATCTTATTCACCCATTCAAAAGGAATGGCAACAAATCCGTCGTGGGCGATATGTCGAGTTCAACCTTGTTTATGACCGAGGTACTACATTTGGGCTAAATACCAATGGCCGTATTGAAAGTATTCTAATGTCGCTTCCACTCACTGCTCGATGGGAATACTGTCATGAAATTGATGAAGATAGCGAAGAGGCTAAATTACTTCAGGTTTTGCAGAGGCCGAGAAATTGGTTAGAATAGAATTGAGATGTTACCATGGCAGATTTGCAAAACTGGATTCGTCACGGAGATGAAATGAGGCGCCCTTTGTTGGTTAATCCTGAACTATCTAATGCTGAAAAAATAGTTATTGTAGGTGCCGGTTTATCGGGAATGTGTTGTGCATTTCGAATTGCTGAAAAGCGACCAGATATAGAAATTATCTTAGTTGAAAAATCTAGTCGATTGGGCGGGGTTATAACAACTTGGAAAGATAATGAATGGTTGTGTGATTTGGCGGTAAACGCGACAAGAAATCATCCGGCATTTTGGCGTTTAATCGATGATTTAGAATTAGAAAATAAGTTCAAGCCTTCAAACTCCAAAGCCAAATCTAGATGGATTTTAATGAATGGTAAAAAGCATAAATTGTCATTGCTTTCGATATTTAAGTTCGGGCCCTTTAAGCTTAGGAATGCTATATTGCAAGCTAAAAAAGGCGGCTATTCGGTAGCAGAAATGCTGCCTAATAAGCAGATAGCAGATGCTTTGACTTTAGGTATTGTAAATGATACTGCGGAAAATGTAGATGCTGATTTTTTGATGCCTTCGATGACTAATTTTGGCGGCTCAGCGCCAATAAAAAAGTCCAAATTAAAACCTTTAATTTCCAAATCATATCCACTTTTCACTCCCAAAAAAGGTTCGATAGCATCTCTTGAAGGTGGAATGGAAACCCTTGTGACAGCTCTTGGCGATCGATTGACAAATATGTCTAATGTAAAAGTTATTGTTGATTGTGAAGCCAAATCACCTCAATCTGTAGCACAGCAATATTCGGTACCAGTAAGTTCAGTAATTTGGTCTGCTCCTGGATTGCAAGAGAATTTTGAATCTACTGAATTATCCATTTTTGCAATTGGTTTTACTAACCAAAGTGTTGCGAAGATTAAATTTGGATATGGGACATTAATTCCCGATAAGTCACTACCAATCAGTGGGATACTGCATGAAAGCGATGTTCATCAGTCAAAACGTTGTCCAAATGGACATCGTTTGTTTAGACTAATGGTGCCTCATAACAGGTGGGATATGGATGAACAATCAGTACTTGAGTGTGCACAAAAACTTCTTGCTCACAATCCGGTGTTATTTACCAAAATAGGCCAACGAAAAATTCCTAGATATAAACCAGGTCACATGGCTAGAATTACTCAACAATCTGTGGAGTATTCTAATGTAGGTTGGTCGGTTAGTGGGGTTTCAGTAACTCATGTTGTCGATCAATCAGAACGAATTGCAGAGTTATTCTAAATGGCGGGCTGAGTTTGAAATTTCTTGTTGATCATTACGCCTAAGCCATTTATCCAATCTTCATTGTCATTTAGGCATTTTATTACCGTTAAATGTTCGCCTCCTAAACTGATAAAATGCTCTCTAATTCCAATATCAAGCTCTTCTAATGTTTCCAGTCCATCAGCCAAGAAAGCGGGGGCAACAATTGCTAGTTTTTTGATGCCTCGATTGACCAATTCTTCGACCTTGTCCATGGTAGATGGCTCAAGCCATTTTACTGGCCCAAGTCTACTTTGATAACTTAGTGACCATTGGTCTGGTTTTAGATTTAACATTCCGACTACTGTTTGAGTAGTGTTCATACAGTGATGGCCATAACATAGCGAATTCGCTTCTGATTGAATTGAGCAGCAATCATTTATCTGTTGACAGTGTTTTTTCGATTTATCGATTCTTTTTACATGAGAGACGGGTAGTCCATGATATGAAAACAACAAATGCGTTTCATCATCAATTTGGGATTGTATGGAATTAGCTAATGGTACTACATATTCTTCATCGGTTTCAAAGTTCCCCATCTCAATTATGTTTGGATTCCAGTTGATTTTTTTGAGTTGTTTGTAGGTATGTTTTAGCGCAGATTCAGTAGTAGCTTGTGCATAATGAGGGAACATAGGCAGGAGTAGTAATTCTTCAACCCCCTTGGCTCTTAAATTTTGCAAGCCATCGAGTATAGTTGGGTTGCCATATCGCATAGAGAATTCAAATTCCATATCATCGATGGCAACATCGAGAGATTTGGTAATTCGGTCAGAATAGACTCTTAATGGCGAACCTTCCTCCATCCAGATTTTTTGATACAGTGGTGCGACTTTTCTTGGTCCGACTCTTAGAATAATACCTCTAACTAAAAATTGTCTAACCAAATATGGAGCATCAATTACGTCTGGGTCAAGAAGGAATTCTTTGAGATATCTTCTGACCGATTTAACAGTAGGCTGGTCAGGAGTTCCCACATTAATGAGCAGGACTCCTTTAGTTGCCATGATTTAAGGGCTAATTTATTCCTAATAATGATTTGTCATCTTCCTACTTTGGCAGCCATGGAATAGATAAAACAACGCATAAATCATCTGTATATTGCGGGTTTCTTTATTTTGTGTCACCTCCAGGAATGCTTGGGTCACATCATGACACAGGGCGAAGACCATGTTTCTCGTATTGCCGGGATGGATGTTTATTTGCCGACAGGTCAGAAACTTGGAATTGTTTATGATGTAGTTATTGACACTAACGGAATAAAATGTACACATATTTTTGTTAGAGAAACCGACCATGAACTGGTCGAAGGTGGAATTAATGTTGCAATCCCTTGGCGTTGGGTAAGAGGCATACATGATATTGTACTTTTACGATGGTTTCCTCCAACTCCTATCCCAATGAATTAATGAGGTTCTATCATGGGTATAGAAGTTCATATCTTAGGGACCTCTTCAGCACGCCCGACCAGTCTTCGTCAAGTAAGTGGCAGCCTTATTTCCTGTGATAGTGGTATTGCCGTAATTGATTGTGGTGAAGGATTTCAAACCCGATTTGCAACACAAAGAAAACGTATGAAAAATTTTGATTCTTACTCACTAAAATCAGGCAAGGTAGGTGTATTATGCCTTACTCATGGACATTTAGATCATACTTGGGGCGTATTGCCTTGGTTGCAATCGATGGCCTTGGATAATCGAAGTCAGCCGTTACTAATTATTGGCCCGACCTCTTTGGATGTGATTAATTGTTTACTAAAAGACAAATCATTACCTGAACATACATCTCATGCTGATTTATCAATACAGTTTCAATTTTGGCATAAATTAGGTGGAACTACTGCTAATTTAGGTTATCCTGTGCGTTGGATTTTGGGTGACGTAAAATCTGATCGTTGGATAGAGTTTGATACAGATTCGGGTTCAGTTATCGAATTGTCAGAATTGCCACAACCATTTGGCTGGAAGCAGAACCAAATACAAGCCTTAACCACTAATCATGGTATTCCATCATGTGCTTGGGAAATAACATCCAATGGTAAGAAGGGTAAGTTCAATAGAACAAAAGCCGTTGAACTTGGACTCAACGATGACCAAAGAGTACAACTTGCTAAAGGGCAAGACATTGTAATTGATGATGAGGTATTACATGCTGATACATTTCGAGATCCAGACAATGGACCATTATCAGTAGTTTTTTCTGGAGATACCTTAGAGTTGGCATCCGGAATCACTAAATTATCAAATTGTAATCTATTGATTCACGAAGCAACTTTTCTAAATGAGTGGAGTAAACATGCAGAAGAATATCTTCACAGCACTGCGGCAGGAGCGGCTAGAACCGCATTGGCTTGTGGAGCAAAACATTTGACTTTGACTCATTATGGTGCAAGGATAAAAGTGACAGATCAGTCGATAATTGAGGCTCGAGAGATCATTTCTAACCCATCAATAGCAATTACCGCCGCACGGGACGGGGACCGAATAATAGTTGAAGATAATGGCACAGTAGTGCATTTATATTGGCGTGATGATGGCTGGCAGCGTTGATTCATTCAAGCGTTCATTTCAAGTGTAGGGCTTGCTACAGCCTACTATGCGTTGCCGGGCTGTTGCGATACTGATGGTTTTGACTATGCTCAGCCCATCAGTGATGGCTGAAACTTCTGGAAGAGATTCTCCAGATTGTCTAGACAGAGATATTGAAAACGTGTTAAATTCTATAATTTTGAGCCCAGACCTTTGTGTTATAATTGATTTAGGAGAATTACAATCTGGAGATGTTTATGACGTCAGTTTGTCAATAATCAACGATGCTATCGATGTTTTATTCTTTGTTGGAAACGATATTAAAACCTACGAAGAAGGTCAAACTTATCGCAATCAGTTTAATCCAATTATCTCGACTGAAAATGCTCTTGGAGGATATGATTTTCATTGGAAGGTTCCTGCATCAAGTAATGTCAAAACATGGTATATGGTGTTAGATAATTTAGCTCATCCCGGTGATGAAAGTCAAGGAGATCAAGGTGGCGATCAGAGCCAAATTGGCGTTGATTTTGATAAGATTACCGATGATTCATATTGGACGCCTTACCATGATGTTTTAGCATTACCATCCAACAGTTCTACCACAATTTTATCGGGGGATGAATTGAGATTAGATGCTGGAACTACTGTGGTAATTACTGCATGGGAATTAGATGGTCAAGCGGATGTATACTTGCAAACTAAGACGATGCATGACCTGTATGTCAATGGTGGTGTAGGTCAATTATTCATTGAAGAAATGGATTTACAATCGGTTTCAGGTTCTAATTCTGATGCTTGGGTTGTGCCACAAGAATTGGCGGATAAGGAATTATTTGTGGTTGTTGATAACAAAAATAACCCTGTTGGCGGAGCAACTGGTGAAAGCGATATTAGAGTTAGTGTTAGTGTTGAACTTGCACCGATAATTCAGCCGATAATAGAAGCAGAAAATATGGGTGAAACATCTCTCAATTTAGCATTGAATATGAACGCTCAAAAAACTCCAAATAGTCAAGATCAAATAGACACATTTCTATGGGATTTTGATGCTAATATAGATGCAGATGGGGATGGTGATTTTACTAATGATGCTGATGCACAAGGACTTCAAGTACAAGGTGAATGGAATTCAATAGGCGATAAAGTCGTCACTTTAACTGCGATTTCAAAAGACTCTCAGATAGAAGTTACCAACTATACAGTCAAGGTTTCTGATGTTAACCCTCCTAGTCCAGTTATAGAAAGTAATGCCAAATCATTTAATGGAGGATGGAAAACAACTATCAATGAAGCGACTAATTTTAGTTGTACCTCAAGCACTGATGATGATTCAGTACAACAATGTCTTTGGCAGTGGGGGACAATTTTTAGTGATACAAATCAGTCAATTGCAATCACTTGGCCAAATGTGGGCACATATGAGGTTAACTTGACTGTAACAGATGGGTCAGGTAACTCAGCATTACTTTCCAACAATATTGTTGTTGTTGACCGTTCAGTTCCAGTACTCAATAATCAAAGCATTGAACTTTTACCAGGAAATGCTGTTGAAAATGAAGCATTGTCTTTCTCAATCTCTGCAAGTGACGATTATGATCAATCATTTCAACTAACTTATCATTGGGATTTAGATCCTTCTACCGATTCTGATGGTAATGGAGATGCTAAAGATGATCCTGACTTTGTAGGTTCAGACGTTGATATTGAGTTTTCAGATTCAGGAAGAAAAGACATAGTAGTAACAGTATTTGACCAATCAGGAAATTCTGACTTTCATGCTTTTTCAATCAATGTGGCATCCTCTGGCGAGCCAACTAGTTTAGTAGGCATTATTGCAGTTGCATTATTTATTTTGGTAATCACAATGTCCATTTCAATGATCGGTTATCGTAGATGGCAAACAAGTTTAGCAATTGAGTTGTTGCAAGGTAGAGGCCTTTCTGAGGGCGAAGCAAAACAGCATATTTCAGTGGTAAGTCAAAAGCGCAAAGTGCCAATATTTGCGTCAGCTACACTTATAGCGGGATTGGATTCTAACCAACGAGTGGCCACAAAACAACAACAACAAGATGAATTAGCTCAAGCTGAATATCAGTCAATTTATGGCGGACAACCCGTTCAGCAAACTGGTTCTGCGTTTGCCCCACCCGCCAATACATATGCGCCATCAAATTTTGCGGTACGGCAACCTCAGTTTAGTGCAGGCACTCAAGAGGCTGCTGCTGATGCGATGGCGATGTTTGTAGAAGAAGAAAATCAAGAAATAATTGATACTAATACTATCGATGTAGCCCCTAGCAAAATTCCTCAGGTAGTTAGCGGAGGTGTGCAACTACCATCTCAAGTGAAAAGTAAATTGTCTAAAGCCTCTTTAGAACAATTAGAGGTTTTACCGGAAAAACCTACCTCTTCCTCGTTAAAATCGATTATTTGTCCACATTGTAACGCTGAATTTAAGATTGCAATTCCAGATGCAGAGCAAGCGATTGTTGAATGTCCATCCTGTAGTAAAGATTTCAAATTGAGGTTTGAATAAATACCTCTTTATTGAGGCTTTTATACACTTATAGGGGATAGTTTATCGTAGTTTGATGAAAACCACAATCCATGGATGGAGGCGGTCTGCGTTTAGTACTACCAGGCTTGCCACAATCTGGAGATCCTAGAAAGCCTGCAGTATTCTTAATTTTACTGATGTTAGTGTCACTTGCTCACCCTGTTGCTGCAGAAACTTCTATCTCAAGAGATGATTTTGATGTTTTAGATGCATTGATGGACACTTTGTTGATGAGAGAAGAAAACGGTGAGGCACAAATTGCACTCAACACTGCGGAGGGTGATTTGGCCCAAGTAGATGCTAATGCGCGATTAATGCAACAAAATGACCCGTTATCTGTGGCTAATTCATTTTTAGATGATGCCTCTCTGCGTGATTCTAGTGCTTTAGAACCCGACCACCCAAGGCCATATGAATTTTTGATGGATGCATCAACTCAACCAGAAGGCTTCCCCAATAATTTATTTGAAACACTATTTTCAGTGAATAACCTTGATTTAAACAATATTCTTGCGATAGGAATCAACACCTATGCGGTTTATGTTAACTTCACCTCTCGTGATAATGGACCCTCATATGAGGCATGGGCTCAAGGGACATTTACTGGTGAACTTATAGTTGATGGGCAATTAGTATTATTTTCAAATTTTATCGATATTGATGGAGATGGCGAGGATGACTTGTCAGTTGCATTAACTATCGAAGGAATTCTAAATCAAGGAGATGGCTGGGGAGTTGAAACAGCTCCTGATCCAATTACTGGTCTTATTCCTTTTATTGACAAACTCTGGATTAATCCAACCTTCCAGTGGAAAGTAACAGCCCTAGACCAAGATGATCCTCTTTGGGATTCGCTACAACATCTTGAGATTAGTTTAATGAAAGGCTTAGCTTTTGACATAACCTTAGACGACTCAGAGTCCTACGCCATTGTTATAGATACTAGATTTACTCAACCCCCTCATGAATTTACCTTAGGCGTTGGCATCGAGAGGATTGAATTTAACATAGCACCACAGGATTTGGCTACATTTTTACTGTCACTACTAATTGGAACTGTCAATTCAAGTGATTTTTCATTATCATCAATTACCGCTCCTTATTCAGTTCAAATAAACAATCCGAATGCTCCAGGTACCAATAGGCAAACAAATTGTGAAGATGAAGGATATTATGATCCAATTGTCGATAATGAGGCACCTAGTCACGAACATAAGTGCGGCTTTGGTATAGGTGTAGGTTATATTCGTTTTGATGGCGACGGGGGTGGCTCTTCTGCTCCAGTATTGGAAATGAGTTATCTTGACGCTGGATTTCATCCGGAAGTTGGAGATACAAGATTACCTGAGGAGGTTGATATCACCATAAGAAATGATAATCTTGGTGAGAACTCATTTGATTCTGTAGAAATTTATTCAGATAAAGGTTCAGATGTGTATTTACATTATTTTGAAGACCGCTCCAATGTTCAAGATGGTGAATCAGAATTTGGCAATATTACCGATGCTAGAGTGTGGATACATGGTTTACCATCTGATACAATGCCGCCGGAAGAAATCGATTCAATTTTCACCATGATAGGCGAGGCACCAGGTTCAGTCAATCTGCCAGGTGAGGTGCCTGATAGGCTCTCTCTGATTATAGCGCTCAAGAATTTTTCCGGGGACTCATCTCAAAACATCGATGATCCAACATTACCGGTAAATCCAGTGGATGGTCCAAACACCCTTATTGCTGTTGTTGGGACTGAAGTCATCGATAGATTGGAGTATAAATCTACTTTCCAAAGAGGGGGTGTTACTACTGACCGTTCATCACTTGAAATAGCAATAGAAGATGTTCCAAATGTAGTATTGATTGAAGGTAGTTTCCTGATCACACCAACCGGGGTTGATAGAGTAAATTATGACAATCCAAACCTCAACACAATTGCTCAAATCTTCGATAATGCTTTGTTAACAGTAGTTCAAGTTGTACTCGATATCGGTGATATTGTTAATAGTCTTCCAGACTCAATAATTAGCACTACTGGTTCAGGTGGTGGCACTTTAGAGATTCACTGTTTTGATCAAGTCAAAGGAAATATCGCCGGAGATCAAAGAGAAACCTTAGAAATTGGTTTGGTCGAGTTATCATTTTCGAGTAGTGATAATCCAATTATTGCTGATCAAGACCACATTTTACTAGCCGAAGATACCAGCATAGAATTTGTCAATAGCCGTAGTGGTCAAGCCATTAAACCGATGGTGCCAGTAGCGATTAGTGTTAGAGTATCAGGTCTTTCAGATGTTGTTCAGACCTTTGACCCAGATACTGATGTTCGTGATATTGAAATTACTGGGTCTACTGGAGAGCCAATTCTAATTGGCCATATCAAACATAATGACGGAGATCAATCTACTGCAATAACTCAATCTGCAAGAATTTCTAATCGCCCAGATACGTTAAAGATTATTCAAACCGCAAATGATTTGACTTATCAAGCCAGTGAACAAATTCAATCGATAACATATGGTGGTAAAAGTCCTAGTCAGCAAAATGCCATCCAATTAAACGGCTTACCATCCCAGTTCACATTGACACTTGGCGACACGTTAGGTTATACCGGAAATGAAGCCTTAGATTCGATAATCATTCAATTGTCCAATGCATCTGAGCCTAGAACCATGGATGGAGATCATTTCAGATTTTGGATAAATCAAGATATTGGCGAAGCAAGTATGAGTCTTAAAATTTCAGATATCATTAGTCTCAAGCGTTTATCACCACAAGTGCCAGATGCTGTTGGCCCAGAAGGTAATTCTATAATTGAAATGGTCAGAGAACAATCATCTCCATTTTTCATAAAGCTGGAGGATGAATCATTATACGAAGACGAATTTTTGGGCATGAATGGCCGAGCTCTTCTTGATCCTTTGCCGGCAAATATCTCTCTAGCATTTCCAAGTACTGTTGATTCATCAACCCTTGAACTACCAAGTTTTGACGAGGGCGAGGGTATTGAATCATTATCATTTTTCCTTGGTGATTTAGTAGATTTTGGTTCATCAGTCAATGATTTAATTTATGATTTCACGAAAGATCTAGTTGGTGATGATGGTGGTGATGAAGATTTTTCTCTAGGATTGGATTTACTAACAGGAGAGACATTTAATCTGACGGTAGATATAGTAAAAGGCAACAATGTATTTTCTCAACCTGAGTGGTCACATGGAGTTGCAATGAATGCCAAAGAAGCTACCGTTTTGGGCTTCAATTTGTCTAGAATGCCCTCATTTACTCTATCCGATGTTGAAATGACAGAATTGATTCTTGCAGATTATAAAATTGATAAATTTGAGCAAGAAACTGCGTTAGAAATACTAACTCGAATAAATATAACTCAAGGTGAAAAACTTATTCAAGTGCTTGAAGATGGAACAATCTATGATTTTGAGAAAGTGATGTTAAATGAGACTCTGTTGGAAGAAGAGGGAATTACCTTTGAATTCCGCCGTTCTTGGCATAATAGATTGTGGTTACCTCAATTGCCAGCAGGGCAAATATCACTAGAATATGATTTTAGAATGGTTGGAGAAATACCTCAATATGAATTTGATTTATTCTTTGGGCAATGGATGCCATTAAGGGAACAAATTAGCATAGTTATCAACGGACTTCAAGGGACTGATATGGATTTGGTAATCAATGGTTTAGATACTAATTCGCCTAATGATGTTGAAGCAAATGCAGTATTTTATACTCAGGATGATTTAATAGTGCCCCGTTTCACCGTACTGATGACTTATGATTTTGGCTCTAATTTAGATTCTGTTCACGCAACATTTGTTGACCGAATAGAGCAGACTAGAGTCGAATCGTTGATTGTTGATGTCGCTCAATCAATGGCTTTTTCTGCCACGATTGGTGATATATTCAACATCACCATGGATGTGCCAGAACAATTTAGAACGCAGGGTAAGTTTTCCGCCCAAAAACTGATGATTCAGCAGATGAGATTTGTCGATGGTTTTTGGTGGCCAGCAACTACATTTATGCGTAATTTGCCTAGCGTGATGTCTTTATCTGCGATACCTGCAAATGATTTTGACATTAGACAAGATACATCTTTCCAAGGAATGATGACATTGGATTATTCTTCTAACGGAGATGACTTAGATTTATATCTTGAAGCAAGTGGTAGATCAGTAGATTTCCGTGGAGATGTTTTACTTATTGCTCAAGGAATGCCTTCAGTATTCAAATTAGAACCAACAGATGAATGGGGTATGCGCGTAGCATCTTCTGGAGAAGGCGTAGACAGTCTATATATGAAACAAAGCAATGTTCCAGTTCAACCAGGTGTTATGGCAAATAGGGTTGAACTGGTTGGTGAGAATCTAAAATCCGCTGTAATTTCAGTTAATAGAGGGCCTTATGAATATCCTATAATTACTCTTGATGAGATTACTTCAGGAAGAATTGTTGCAAGTGCCCAAGTTACTACACAGCCAGGATATTATCTAGACATATTTGGTGATAGAGAATTTGATGGAAGAGCGGTTATGTTAGATACACAATTTACTGGAATAGTCCCAGTTTCCTCATCACTTGGAGTTAATGGAATGGTCACAGATCTTTCATTGATTGGGTCTTTAACTGGAGGCAATGTTGAGACTTCGCATGTTTTATTAATTGAACCAGTGACTTCATTTGTAGCTAGTACGATAGCGATGTTAGGTTGATAATTATGGAGGAGGTGATGGAATAATTACTAATGATGAAGACGAACTTGTAATTCATGAAGATTCAATTATCGAAACTACACAGATGACAAAAGAAGAATTAGAAATTCTTCAAGCATCTAAAGATGCAGCAAAGTTTGTCCAAGATTTACAAAAAGAAATAACGCCAAATAGAGTTGCTATCGCAGGTTTAATTCTGTTATTATTTGTCGGTGCAGTATTTAGCACATGGTATTGGGTAATACCACGTGATTCGGTGATGGTGGAAACACTGTACATGCAACGGAGTGGCCATTTAGTAATGTCTGAAATCCACAATACAGGTAGCCGAGAGATTACCGATGTATCTCTTGATGTGAAATTTCAGTCATTGGATGGAGAGGTTTTGCAGGTTATGGGTATTGAAGTAGAATCCATTTCAGCTCATTCATCTTTAGCAGGAGATGATTTAGAAATGCTCATTGCAGGATACACTGTTTGGGATAATTATGTTATCGCTTTAGATCTGAAATACAAAGATCATAATGGAGATTTGCAAAGTAAATTGTGGACTCATCAGGTTGGAGATTGGGCTTGGGAAGAATTTAAAGATCGTGTTTGAGACTTAACATTAAACCCCAAGCAATAAAACGAAGTATACCTGCGCTGAAAGTATGCAACGCGTGCGTTCAGTGTGGGGTGCGTTCCTACTTACTGCGCTATTCGTTTTGCAAAGCATTTCACAAATGGCATTATATCAACACTCAGAACAATCTATGATTTCAGATAATGGAGGTATTGAATGGGTTCAATTTGAGTTGCGTGATGATGTTTTCAACGATGCAATCGGCATGTATGATAATACCGTGAGTTCTGAATCTCGTGATTTAATTGCTGATACCATTATTGGCTCATTTGATGAGTCAGGATTAATCGTGTCACGCCCAATAAGTGCTGAACTTCTTCAACCGCGTCCTGATTTACAATTAGCATTGATTTCCAATGAATTAAATTTACTTGATGCAAGGGCTCAAATTGACGAAATTACAGGCTTAGAAATACGTGAATTTATTGCCCCATCAGGTTTTGTCGTACAAGGTACTGAACACTCCTTTAACGCACTTGCTAACCTCAGTTCTGTTGCAGTATTACATGAAGTTCCAATCGCTCTAATTATGCAATCAGAGTTATTAGACATATTACTCTTCGAAGATGCTGAAGACTCACTAATTGGTCAAAGAATAAGAATTGAAGGGTGGCGCGGAAAAACCGGCCTTCAACAAAGTGTCTTAATCGATGATGGGTTTTCTTTAATCAAACAAGATATTGCTGAGGTAGTTGATTTGAGTTTAAATAATTCAATTCAATGGGATATTGGGAGATTTGAAGGTGATTTAATTCATTCAGATATTATTAGTATTACTCTTCAGCCATCGGTTAGAACAATTCGCTTCAATCCTGTGTTTGAAATCGATAATAATAATGCAGTTAGCCACATGCAATCAAGTAATATGCAAATTTATTTTAATACTGATTTAGATGGTTCAGGACAAACAATTGCAGTTGCAGATTCAGGTTTAGACCATGATCACGGTGATTTTGGCAATAGGATTGTGGCAAATAATGATGTAATAAATGATGGATCTACAGCAGATCAATGGTCTGGACATGGAACCCATGTATCTTGTACTGTATTAGGCGATGGTACAAGAGGTAGCTATCAAGGAGTAGTTCCAGCAGCGAACCTTTATTTCCAAGCAATGGAGAATGATGCCTCTGGTAATTTTCAATCACCTTCATTGAATAGTCTGATTAATTCTGCTTACAATGGAGGTGCAAGAACACATACTAATTCTTGGGGCAATGACGGAGGTTATGGGCAATATAATTCGGAGAGTCAAGATGTAGACGACAGAGCTAATTATTATGATAAATATTACAACGGAAGAGAAGGATTGACAATTCTTTTTGCTGCTGGTAATGATGGTCCTAACCCCGATTCTATCACACCTCCAGCAACTGCGAAAAATGTAATAACAGTTGGAATGCATCAAAATCGTTATCAAGGTTCTCCTGACTATATCATGGATGGTTCTTCACGAGGCCCGGTTGATGATGGAAGAATAAAACCAGACGTATTGGCGCCAGGTGGTTATGTTCGTTCATGCCGTGCGCAAGAAGCTGGAGACACAGGTGGAGCAAGTTGGTATAGTAGTGACAATTGGTACCTAGAGTATACTGGAACCTCTATGGCGACCCCTAATGCAGCTGGTGCAGCAGCAATGATCAGGGAATATCTTGAAGAAATTGCGCTTCGAGATTCACCTCAAGGAGCATTGGTCAAAGCCTTGTTAATTTTGGGTGCTGAAGATATTGGTAACAGAGACATTCCCAATAATGATGAAGGATGGGGCAGAGTAAATGTGAGGAATTCTCTTGCTCCACCTGCTGGCCAAGGAGTCTGGGTTGACGATCGATCATACCTATCAGCAACAGGTAATTCAAAATCCTATGATTTCTATGTCGATTCAGCAGGAGACGAATTCAAGGCTGTTTTAACTTGGTCAGATGAATATGCTTCTACATGGTCTTCGACTCAATTGGTCAATAATTTGAATTTGAGAGTCACAGATCCAAACGGTGTGGTCTATTTAGGAAATGATTTTGCTAATGGCCGTTCCACTACTGGTGGCAGTGCAGATTCGATAAATAATGTGGAGGCAGTATTGGTAGATTCAGCAGTCATTGGCAGTTGGACGGTAGAAATAATTGACGGAGGTCATGGAGGGAGTACTGCTCAACCATTTGCTTTGGCGGTAATGGGGCATGGATTGAATGATCTAAAACCTGATTTAGTTTTCCTTGAATCCGGCTTTGATATCGATATTGAAATTCCGACTGTTGGCCAAGATGTAGAGTTAATTTGTGCTTTAGAAAATTCTGGAAATATCCGTACAGAACAATTTACTGTTACTTTTGAAGTTGATGGGACAATAATGGATACTCAGTCATTGTATCTAGACGGCGGTAGTAGCCAACAGTTAGCTTGGGATTGGATTCCACAATCCCACGGCGAAAATACACTATCTTTCATTATCGATAAAAATAATGTGATCACCGAATCATTGGAAACAAATAATCGATTGGATGTCGAAGTTGATGTCTCCAATCCCGGTGTTTCGATAACTTCGGATAATCCGATATTACAATTATTAGATGCAGAGCAAACTTCAACCTCGTGGGAAATAACTATTCAAAACACGGGGCTATTAGAAACAACAGCATCTATCTCTAAATCACCAGTTGTTAATCTCCAGGATAATAGTGTGTTAAATTGGTATGTTGGACTGGAACAAACAAATTATATCCTTGAAGGTATGCAATCAGTTGATGTATCAGTTACCATGGTGTATCCTAAAGCACCTCAACCTGGTACCTACAGGGTAGACTTGACGGTTCAGGATATAGATAATGATCTTTCACAATCATACAGTTTGGAACTTTTGGTCGGAGAAGTGCCCAATATCGATTTAAGAACAAATTATGATGTAGTTCCAGTACATCCAATTGAGACAAGTATAGTGCCTATATATCTTTACAATACTGGTAACACAGATATTGCTTATCAATTACAAGTTCAGCCAAATAATGGTTGGAATATATCTTTAATTCAAGGTTCTACATCATCTCAATTCGCTTCTTCATTGCCAATTGCTGTCGATGATTTTTATGCCTTTGAAATGGTTATTCAACCGCCAGCAGACGTGCGTCAAGCAGGAACACAAGCGATTATTACAATTAGCGTGACTTCACAAACAGAGTCTCCAGTTAACTGGATGGTAGAGGTTCCTATCGAAGTTGAACCGGTAAAACAAGTAGAAATACGCACCGATACCACATTAACTAATTTAGTGCCAAGCAATGATTTAGTTATGGTTTTTACCTTAGAAAATAAAGGCAATGTTGATGTAGAATTATCTCCAACTTTTATCCTTCCACAAGGTGTAGAAATGGTTAGTAATCCTGGAACAATAAATCTTCCAATAAGCACTACAGAGTTGTATATCGTTACTTTAAAACTGTTAGAAAATTCCAGATCGGGACAAGCTACAATACATTTTGACAATGGTTCAGACCGTTTTACATGGCAACAATTAATTGAAGTTCAAGTATATCCTATGCCAAGTTTAGAATTTCAAAAGGTAATTTATCCAGATGGACAAGAATACAACATCACATTTTATGGGACTGGATCACATCCTGCTGGGTCTGAGTTGCAATTTTTCTGGACTTTGACAAATAGCGAAGATATTATGTGGCAGCCTGTAGTAAAAACTACTAGCGATTCCAAATTATCAGTTAATTGTGAGAGTCCTACTGCTATTGGGTTTGAAGAATCGACTAATCTTTCTTGTGTTGTAATAACCAATCCATTGATTGAGCCTTTTACAGAGCCTGAATTTACTATACAATTGACAGGCTCTAATGCTTATTTTTCAGAGACGTTTTCACTTTATATCGGTGGCTATGAACAATTAACATGGTCTGATTTGTCTTCTAAAATGTTTAATCAAGGTGAAGAAAAGCAAGTTCAGATTAAAGTAACTAACTCAGGCACATTGCCGTTTAATCATATGTTAACTACTTCTTCAAATGAAGATTGGAAAGTGAAAGTAGTTGGAGATGGAATTATTGACCTTCAAGTCGGCGAGTCAAAAACTATCAAACTTGCGATTACTCCAACTACCGGTGGGACATCAGATATTTTGTTTGAATTTTCAACAGTTGATTCAGAGGTAAATGTAAATTATGCTTTCACAGCAAATGCTGAAACACGGGATTCAGATTCTTCTTCATTAGGGGTTAAATCATTACAAATAGGGTTAATAATAGCAGTAGTAATAGTAATTTTTGTGTTGGTTTTCTTATTACTGAAACCAAATAACAGAAGTCCATCTCATGGTAAAATACCTCATCCAGTTAACCATATTTCTATGCATACAAGAATTGCCCCTCCTCTTCCTTCTATTCCCTCTTCAGTTATACCAGCGACGGTAATTAACACACCTAATTCTGCAGATATTAACCAATCACCAACTCCTGTAGGTCAAAATATGAATCCAGCATTAGTTAAGCCTTCACCAAATTCAGTCGTTGATACTAAAGAACGACAACTGCCAGTATGCTGGAATTGTCGTGACACCATCAGTGTAAAAGCAATAGGCTGTCCAAAATGTGGTGCAAGGTATCATTCGCAGAGTTCAGATTCCTGTAATATGGATGACTTAGAATTCTGTTTAAGTTGTAATTCTCCAGCTTCAACATTTGTAAGTGAATAAGTTTTTTATTATGTTTTTTGAAACAATATAGGATAGGCTTTTGATAGTTAGTCGTTCACCCCTTGTCATGCTCAAACAGGAAGTCAGCGCTCCTCGTAGTAATCGCGCTGCATTTTTCCTGGTAAGCCTAATGCTGGTAGCATTGTTGCCAATGATGGCACCAACAGTCTCTGCTGAGGGCATAACATTGACTGTTACTCCCGGTTCACAAGAGGTTAATCCTGGAGATTCTGGCGAATATACTATAAGAGTATACAACGATTACAGCGATCCAATTACTGTAACTATAGGTTCAGAAGAAGACCCATCCAACAATGAATGCAGCAATTTTAATTCAGTACTATTACAAACCACCCTTCAAATAGAAGGTAATTCTTATGAAGAAACAACAATGAATGTCACCGTCACTCAAACCGCGGAAGCGGAGATGGAGTGTGATACAACGGTAACAGCTGAGGTGACAGCCGTATTTGGAGCTCCAGGTTCTCCAGAACCAACTTTGCCAGAACCTTCCACTGTGACAGTCACTACTATCGCAAGTGACGGCTCAGGAGGGGCGATATGGGGTGTAGACCTATATTTTGACAATGTCAAAGACCGAAATGAAAAGAACGAAGTCTATGATGGTGGCGAATCAGAGTTGGAGTACGAAATTACGGTAGAAAATACCGGTCAACAAAATTCAACGACTGTAAATTTAACTTTACAAGAAAGTGATGATTGTTCTGGAAATGCTAACCAATTTAGTGCCAGTTTAAACAAAAATACGGTTACTTTAGATGCCGAAGATGAGGATGATGAAGATGCAAACAAAGAAGTTGTAACACTTACCATCGAAGTTCCAAATGGTCAAGAAGCGGATGATTACTGCTGGGAGGTAATTGGCACTGTAACCACACCTAATCCTACAGAAGAAGTAACAGATTCAGTGAATTTGAATTTGGAAGTTCCAGTACTGAAAGAATGTTCACTATCTTTGTCAAAAACTAGTTTTAGTTTAGACCCTGGTCAAGAAGCAAGTTTCACTGCTACAGTATCCAATGATGGAAATGATGACTGGTCAGTAAGCATGGCTAAAGACGGTACAAAATCTAGTTGGGTGTCTTTCGATGGTCCATCAGACGGGGTGCTTCCCTATGATGGTGGCTCTGGTACCAAGACCTTTGATTTGAAAATAATGCCCGATGATTCAGTAGATGCTGATTCCTCAAATGTAATATCAATACAAGCTAAGGATGGTAATAACCTAAAATGTTCGGATGAGATAACCGTGATTCTTGGCCAGACATTTGGCGCAGAGTTAAGCCTCTCTACTAATTCATTAGGGCCTATTGAGCCTGGTGAATTTCAAACATCAACATTAACCGTTACCAATACAGGAAACGGGCCAGATACTCTTAGAGTTACGGTTTCGTCTGCACCATCGGGATGGAGTGTCGATCTTGATCAATCAACAGTCTCTGTTGACAGTCGGCATAGTTCGGGTAAATCAGCAAATGTTGAATTCAATGTTTCAGTTCCACTTGATGCATTGGCTACTGAAAGTATTGAACTAACTTTTTCAGTATTGCCAAATGGTGGTGGCGCAGCTTATCAAACCAAGATTGTTACTGTGACGGTTAGTGAAACTCATGGCATGGATACAGACTCTATCATTCCAACTGATAGCCAAGGTTATATCTCGCAAACAGGAGATTATAATGATATTTTGGTATTTCCGATAGAGGTTGAAAATCTTGGTAATAATGATGATTTATTCAGGTTTTACGTTAAACAACAACGACCCTCTTCAGGAGGTAATTGGGACATTACATTTACTGATTCAGCAGGAGATACAAAAACAGAATTTAATGTTCCAGCAAGACAAACATCAATAATCAATGTCAATGTGCTTGTGCCAAATGTCGGAAATTACAATAATAACGATATAATTATTGAAATAAATAATTTAGAAGATTCCAACAATGCTGACGACGATGATGATGGGTTGCCAGACAATAAAGCACAGTTTAGCATTAGAGCAATCAAGAATAATATCACTTATTCAATGGATGCTAGATTTGGCGAAGGAGAATATGATGTAGTAACTATTGACAATAAGGCGGCATCTACCATTCTTGCACCCGAGGGGACTATGACTTTTGATTTCTGGATAGAGAATGTAGGGACTCCGCAAATAGGTCCAGCTGGATTATTGCGAGAAGATCTGGCAATTATTGATGTCTCGGGATTAGAAGGGATTGCAACAAGACAGATTTTAGTAAATGGAGAACTATATGATGGTAGCATACCAATTACCACGAAATATGCAATTTTTAATTTGACATCACAAACCTACATGTTTGATGAAAATGGAGAACCGTACCTTGCAGAATCAGAAGCAGGTGCTAATTCAATGATGATTAACTATAATATTAGTCTATATGGTAATGAAGTACGTAAGTATAAGCAAAAAGTTACAGTAATCGTTGAGGTAAGTCCAAGCGCTGAAACAGGGGCCTCGGGATTACTTGAGATTGTTGTTTTTAGTCAAGAAAATGCTGCGGATCGAGAAAGCGGCAAAATAACTCTAAGTTTAGAGGTTCAAACAATTTATGATATTCAATTTAATGAAGGGTTAGAAACATTTTACGAGCTTGAATATCCTGATAGGAAAGAAATAGCTGTTGAAGTGATAAACCAAGGTAATACCAGAACACAATTCATAATTTATACCCCGGAAAGTTTTAGAGGTTGGTCAGTAGAACTTGATCGAAATAATGTTTCTTGTCAAGATGTCACTGAAGGATTAAAATGTTGGCTCGATGTTGACGAAGTTGGCGAAATAGTCGCTATTGTAAGACCTTCATATGATGCAGAAATAAAAGATAATTATACCTTTACTCTAGCAGTTGAACCAGTAGAAATTGGCGTAGTTGGAAGAGAAAATATTGAGATTTCAGTTCTAGGTCAGCCCGACGACGGCCCTCTTGGTTTGGGTCTGTCGCAAGGACAAATTGAAAGTGGCATATATCTCATTGTAGCAATATTATTTGTTGGTATACTTTATCGTGCAGGCAAGCCTTCAGTCGATCAATTTGTACAATCGGGAAGAAATAAAAACCGTGAAAAATATGCTGAAAAATTAATTGCTGCACGTGAGCAAGGATTTACACCTAACAGCGCTTTTGCTAATAACCCAGTACCTTACAGGTCTGCAAAGTTAGAATGGTTTGTACTCGTGCCGCTAACCCTTGGATTGTATGGTGTAATTGTAAACTATCGAATCGCCAAGGAATTGAAAAAGTATGGAGATATTGGCCCAGGTGGTGTAAAACATCTAATCTTCTCGATAATTCCTCTCTGGAATATTGTCCGCATGTTCCAATTTGTTGGCGAAATCAGGCAACTTGAAAATAAGACTATGCATTCGACAAAGTTGTCAACTAAGTCGCCACTAATCTGGTTAATTCTAGGTATGACTGTATTTCCTCTAATTGGCATCGGCTTACTATTTATTGGCATTATAGCATTGATTCCAATTTTCTTGTTAACTCCTGCACTTGTCGGGCAAGGATTGGCTTATGCGATGTATTATGTGATTTTTTGGGGTATAGCTGCGTATCCATTCTATCGTATTTGGAGAATGATGCAGGAATCATTGAATGCTTCATGGGCTCTATGGTTCGGTAAAATTTGATTGAAAATAACCCTTTATTTGGTCAGTTTTTACGCTTACTTAATAGTAATTAATTTTGAAACATTTGGCAACCCTTATTGAGGGGTAATTATTGGGATGTTTGCTAAGCGTATGCTTTGCACTGGGTGAGACAATGTCGGGACTTGAATCAGTGCCAAGTGCTTATCTTTCTATTGGCTTCTTGACGGTCGTTGGAATTTTAATGCCGCTGACAAATTTCATTATTACTTGGATTGTTAGGCCAAGAGTAGACCCCGCTCGCCCTCATATCACCAAATCCTATCTTTTAGAAGGTTATGAAAGAGATCACAGCCTTTACCCTCGCCGTTTGACAACCTTTGAATGTGGAAGTGAGCCAGTGGGCGAAGCAATGATCCAATTCCATTTTCAATATTATTGGTATGCGATTATTTTCCTCGTATTTGATGTAGCCTTCATGTTCCTAGTACTTGGAGGACTCGTTGCATCTGATGCAACAGCCCAAGATTTGGCAGATAGCGCTAGAGCTGGCGCAGTTGCCAAAGCTAAGGATGCGTTATTGGTTTTGTGTGGCTACTTCACAATTATGTCGCTTGGCGTATGGTATGTCTTTAGGAAAAGAGGTAGAATTTACATTTAGGGTGTTATTATGGCGGATACAGGTGAGAACTTTTCAGCATTCAATAGCCGTGCGTTGGTCGAAATGGTTGGTGGAGTCACAGACGAAGCACTCAAAGTTACCAGAATAAAACAATTCTTGAGCGTATTAGCAGGCCGTTTCTTTAATTGGGCTGGCAGAAAATCCTTGTTTACACTTCACCTTGGAATAAAGTGTTGCGCCATAGAAATGGCCGCAGCTGCTACCCCGAGATTTGATGGAGATAGATTTGGAGTATTATTCCGTTCATCCCCGCGACAGTCTGATGTGTTGCTAGTAAATGGTCCTATTTCAAAGAAATTTGCCGACAAGGTTGTGAGATTGTGGGAGCAAATGCCTGAACCTAAATATTGTATTGCCATGGGCGAATGTGCTATTTCAGGCGGCCCTTACTTCCAATCATACAACATTTTGGAAGGAGTTGACACCGTTATTCCAGTCGACGTATATATTCCTGGATGCCCTCCAAGGCCTGAAGCATTAATCGACGGTTTTGGACTTCTACGAGAGAAAATAATCAGAATTGGTGGCGCGCCAAGTTCTGGAAGAGATTCAGAGAAGCCGATAATAGTGGGTGATGAATAATGGGTATGGCAATCACTCTTGAGCAAAATGCCACCGCAGTTACCGAATGCGCAGATGCAATCAACGATAGGTTTGGCGGTAGCGGGATAAATGCCGATATCGTTCAACATTCGAATGCCAAAAAGTATTCATTTGTTAGAATCAGATCTCCTCCTCAGCACTGGCAAGCATTGGCTAAGTGGATGAAATTCGAACTTGGAGTGAATTACTGTTCAATGATTACTGGAACCCATTACCCCGAAGGGCCAGAGAACAGGGGATGGGAAGTGGCATATCACCTACTTCGTCAACCAATTGTTAATCAGTTGCCAGATACTAATACTGTATATGCGGCTGAGAATATGGTTGGTTCAGCGATACCAGTTGAATTTGAAATTTTTATCGATTTGCCCAATAATGACTCACCAACAGTACCCACCGTTCAACACATATGGGGTGGGGCGGATTGGAATGAAAAGGAAACGTGGGATCTTGTTGGAATTAAGTTCGAAGGTCATGAGAACATGCATCGAGTCTTGAATCCAAACGATAGCCCCGAAGGGTTTCATCCGCTTCAGAAACAACACAAGATTCGCTATCATGATTTCAATGAGATGTATGATGATGCACAAGGATTTGGTCGTAAGCCAGCAGATGAGGGTCGCGTAAAGTGAGGTGATATTATGGCTCAAATGTGGATTACGATGGGACCTCAACATCCAATGACTCATGGTCTGTGGACTCTGAGAGTCAAAGTGGATGGAGAAACAGTTGTAGATACGGAGGCAGAATTAGGCTATATCCACCGAGGTGTTGAGAAAATCTGTGAAGCGAGAGATTTCACTCAAGTAACTCCTTATTGTGACAGGTTGTGCTATGTCAGTGCAATGACTTGGGCAAACTCCTACATTTATGCGGCTGAGGATTTGTTGGAAGTTGATGTCCCAGCAAGAGCAGAATATATTCGTTTAATCGCCGCAGAATTGCAAAGATTAGCAAGCCACTTGATGTGGCTTGGCGCATTTGGTCCAGATATTGGCAATCTTACTCTTATGACTTGGTGTATGAGGGATAGAGAGATGTTTCTTGATTTACTTCAAGAATTGGGCGGCTCAAGAATGCATTATAATTACCCTCGAGTCGGTGGAGTAAAGCGAGATATTCCAGTTGGTTTTGCAGACCGAATGGTTGCAAAAGTGAAGTTATTTGAAAAGCGAATCGATGAATATGAGATGATGCTGGACGAATCAACAATTTGGTTGGTAAGGTTGCAAGGAGTTGGCTATGCAAATGCCGAAGAAATGGTCGATGCAGGAGTCTCTGGTCCAAATGTCCGTGCAGCGGGCGTAAACTACGATATTCGATGGGCACATCCATATTCAGTTTATGATGAAATAGATTGGGAGCCTGCGGTTGAAAAGCCAACTTCAGTAAAGGGCGCAGATTGCTATGACAGGTATCGAGTCAGAATGGAAGAAATGCGTCAGTCTTGTCGCATGGTTCTAGATGCGATTGAAAAGATTCCAGGTGGCAAAAATACCAATTACGCTAATGGTGACGAAATGATTTACTCTAAAGCCCCTGCAAGAGCTCCTGAAGGTGCCACTGGATTTAGTAACTATGAATGCACAAGAGGCGCATCACAATTTTATATTCAAGGGGGGGGCGAAGGTCGTGGAAAGATGCCCTACAGGTTATCAATTAGATCTCCAATGTTTATCACTATTCCATTTGTTGCCAAGACAATGATTGGCTACAAGATTGCAGATATCCCCGCCATTATGGGTAGTTTTGACCCGTGTATAGGCGAAACAGATAGGTGAGGTGAAAACATGGATGATAAATATGATTTAAGAGAGTTGATATTTTCAACTTTCGATGATTTGATACCATCTGTTTTAGAAGGCACCCCACTTGAAGACAGCTCAGGTGCAATTTCATTTGGCCTAGCCACTTTTGCCGTAGTCAACATTGTATTTTTGATGTTATTCTTTTCCCAATTTGCAATTTTATGGATCGAAAGAAAAGCCGTTGCTAGAATGAACGATCGTCGTGGAGCAACCACTGCTCTTAGGTCATTGTGGGTTGGCGAAAATGGAGTGACTGCAGGAGATTGGTGGAATATGCTGCCATTTGGTCTTGGTAAACCAATAGGTGCAGTAAATAAGTGGCTCAATAATAGATTTGGCAATAGAGATGAGAAATTTGCTACTGTTGATAGAGTCAACAACCGTTCATGGATGGGATATCCAGTATTCCCAGGATTCTTTCAAAACGTTGCTGATGGCATGAAATTCTTAGTTAAAGAACATATGGTGCCACAAAGAGCTGATAAACTGATTTTTGAAGTTTCACCATTCCTTATCGTTTCTTCGACATTATTGATACTTGGAATTATTCCACTTTCTAGTGGCATGTATGCTACTAATCCAGAATTATCCATTCTTTATGCAATTGCTATATTTGGTATTGCTCCTATCGGAGTTTTCTTTGCAGGATGGTCATCAAATAACAAATACACTCTAATCGGTGGAATCCGTTCGGCAGCACAACTGACAGCCTATGAGATTCCTTTACTTCTAACACTGCTATCAGTAGCGATTCTTACAGGGACATTCAATATTATTGAAAGCATTCACTTCCAACATTCGGCAGGTGCATGGAACCTATTCCTAATGCCGCTTGGCGCTGGACTGTTCTTGCTGACGATGATTGCAGAGGTGGAACGAGTACCTTTCGATATGCCGGAGGCTGAAGCGGAATTGGTTGAAGGATGGTGGACAGAGTATGGTGGGATGAGATTCGGAATGCTGTTTATGGCAGAATATATTCGAACTTATGCCGCTTGTTTCCTATTCACGCACTTTTTCCTCGGAGGATGGCATTTGCCATTCCAAGGCTTGATTAGCCAGATTCCAGTAATTGGTGATGCATATTTGTTTATTCCAGGTGCAGTAGTAGTTTTGATTAAATCTTGGTTAGTTTTCCTTCTGGTATTTGTTTGGGCCAGATTTTCACTGGCAAGAATTAGAACAGATCAAATCCTTGAATTCGGCTGGAGAATTTTATTGCCACTTGCAGTATTACAAGTAGTGTTAGCTGGGATTTATCGCTTATATTTCTTTGATCCAACAGAAATGTCTGATACAGCCGCAGGCGGTTGGGCCTGGGATGCCTTTGGAATTCCAATGTTGGTGCCAATTTTAACGACCATTTTGTGGTTAGCAATATTTGTTCTATATCTCAATGATGAGGATAAGAGTGGAAATACTGAACGTATGTTCCATGTGTATACAGAAAAACCCGCGGGCAAACATATCCCCGGGCAGGAGTGAGGTGAAAATATGCCAACACACCCCCATGCAAAGCCGAATTTTAGAAACCTATTTTGGTACCCATTTAAGATAACATTGATTACAGCTCTCAGAACATTTCCAATATTTGGAAGATTGTTTGGTAAGCGTTTAGCAATGGGCTATCACAATACGAAGCATCCCGAATTCCTAGACGATGGCTCAAAGGCTAGGGCTGCAAAGACCAGTAAATTCAACGATATTACTCAGCAGGAGTTTGCCCCAGATAGGGTTACTTCGGATCTTTTCCCAACATTGTGGAAGCCACAAACAGTACAATATCCTTATGAGCGATTAGAAGATATGGAGCCTTGGTTATTTGTGCCAGGAAATTACAATGGACGAATTGGAGTTATTTGGGAGACTTGCACAGCATGTAAGTTGTGTGTCACCGCGTGCCCTAACGATTGTCTGCACATGACTACAGAATTAAGAGTCGACGTTTTAGATGGTGCTGAAGGAGAGAATAGTGGACTTGGTTCTGAACTTGAAGTTGGAGGATATGCAGCCCAATTGATTCCTGAGATCTCAGAAACATTAGATGATTTTGACCATGTGACTGCACATTCTAATACTCCGGACCAATGGAGATTTGCTGAAGTACTTGATTTGTCGGGAGATACTGCAACGGTGAGATGGAACGATTCAGGAATTGAGCAGGAACTTGAGCAAACAGAACTGTCTGTGGCAGATGATCAAATTGTGTCTGGGAGAATAGATTTAGGGCGCTGTATGTTTTGTGGATTATGCATGGAGGCTTGCGGATTTACATCATTCTTTATGACCAATGAATATGATGGTATGTCTGGCTTTTCCCGTCAAGATTTGTGGTTTGATGCCAGTAGAACTAGAGTCTTACCATCAGTACATCAAGAAGCAGTAGATGCAGAATTGGCAAAGCGCGCTGATAAGGAGCGTAATAAGCGTGCTAAGAAGGCAGCAAAAGCGGCAGCAGCAGTGAAGGATGGTGCTTGATTAATGGATGTTGCAAGTATTGTCGAGGCAGGAGTGTTTTTCCTCTTCGCGACTATCACTATTGGTGGTGCACTCGGCCTAATACTTGCTCAAAGAGTGGCTCACTCAATGTTGTCACTGATTTTTTGTTTCATGGCAGTATCTGGAATTTTCATTTTATTAGGTGCTGAATTTCTTGCTGCAATACAGATTTTGGTTTATCTCGCTAGTGTTGGATTAGTGGTGCTGTTTGGTATTATGTTGACTAGAAGGCAAATTCTTGAGGAGGATTTTGAATGAAGTTTTTATCCTTAGTAACAAGAATTGGCTTACTAGCAATGGCTATGATTTTAATTTCCATATTAAGCGCCGATGAGGTTTGGGCAGATTCGAGTTCTGAACAACCGACCACCAGCGGTCTCGCAGATTCTCTACTGAATGATTGGTCTTTGGCGTTAATATTTATTGGAGTACTAATGGCAGCTTCAATGATTGGTGCAGCCTATCTAATTAGAGATGAAAGACGAGAGAATCTACTTTGGGAATTTGGAGGTGAAGAAGAATGATTGATCCAGCATGGGTTTCTGCACTCTCTGCAATATTATTTATTATCGGACTTGGTGGCGCTTTCACAAGGAAAAATGCGATTATAGTTTTGATGTGTATTGAACTGATGCTTAATGCTGCTAATATGCAATTTGCAGCAGCAGCAGTACATCACGGAGACCCAACTGGTTGGGTTTACACTATCTTTGCAATTGCGATAGCTGCTAGTGAAGTTGCCATTGGATTGGCTATATTCTTGGCAATGTATGGTAAGCATGAAACGATATCATTAGACGACGTGGACGTCTTGAGAAATTGAGGTGAGATGATGGCAGGTTCAAGCAGTGCAGACACCATTATCGATAGCGATATGATGCAATTTGCCCCATTAATTATTTTATTGCCAATGCTGGCTTTCCCAGTAATTCTTTTCTTGGGTAAGATCTTCAACCGTAATCCATTTTGGAAGGACACAATGAAAGAAGGTGGCTTAATTGCATTACCTGTAATGGCGGCTAGTTTAGTAATATCATTACTGTTAATCAAAGACCATCTTGGCGGATTTTCTAGTATTAAAGATTCTGTAGACTTGCTTTGGCTTAACTCAAGTGTTTACAATGGAGGAACACTAGAACCGATTACCTTTGGTTTTGGAATTTATATTGACCATGTCACAGTAATGTTGCTATTTGTAGCCTCATTCCTGTGCTTGTTGATCAATATTTTCAGTATTGGCTACATGAATACAGATCCAATCAATGATAATAGAAATCACCGATTCTATGCTGAATTCGTGTTATTCTGTTCAGGTATGCTTGGGATGGTATTGGCTGATTCATTCCTTTGGTTATTTATCTTCTGGGAAATAATGGGTCTTTGTTCCTATCTACTGATTGGTTTCTATTACGAAAAGCCAAGTGCTGCTTATGCCGCCAAGAAAGCATTTCTGACCACACGTATTGGAGATGTATTCCTAATGATTGGACTTGTGATGATGTGGGATTTATTTGGTTCTCTTGATTATGCAGTAGTGTTTGATGAAACAAATATTGCCGCAGTAGCAGCTGAATCTTCAAGCACATTGCAGTGGGCTCTTGGAATGATGTTCATTGGTGCAGTTGGTAAGTCTGCTCAATTCCCATTACATGTTTGGTTACCTGATGCAATGGAAGGGCCAACGCCTGTTTCAGCGCTTATACATGCTGCTACAATGGTCAATGCCGGTCTATACTTAGTCGCAAGAATGTTCCCATTCTTTGGTGCAGAAGCCTTGCAAAATGATTTAGTTGATCTTGCCTTCATCATTGCTCTAATAGGTGGAATTACTGCGGTAATGGCTGCAGCAATTGCCTTTGTACAGCATGATTTGAAAAAGGTCTTGGCTTATTCTACAATGAGCCAATTAGCTTACATTTTCACTGGCCTAGGTTGTGCAATGTTCCTTGCTAATACCCTTGACTGGCAAACAGATAGTGATGCTCACTACATTGTGATTGTTGCCTTTGGTGCCGCATTATTCCACTTGTTCAATCACGCAATGGCCAAAGGTATGCTGTTTATGGCCAGTGGTTCAGTAATTCACGAAGTTCATCATGCACATCACCATTTACATCATCACGATGACCATCATGATGATGGACATGGCGATCACGATGATCATGGCCATGAAGATGAATTTGATGCCCAATCAATGGAAAACATGGGAGGATTAGCATCCAAGATGCCATTGACTGCGACTGCCATGTTAGTTGGTTCAGCATCTATTATGGGTCTGCCACTGATTGGAGGATTTTGGTCTAAAGAGGGAATTATTGCTAATGCTTGGAGAGTAGCATTGGAGGATCCACGTTTCTTTATCCCTGCTATATGTGTGTTAATCGGAGCCGGAATGACTGGCTTTTACATGTCTAGAATGTGGCTTAAGACTTTTGCTGGTAAACCAAAGACCGAAGTTGCAGCCCATGTAGGTCCAACCAACACATGGATTAAGATTCCACTTTTCACTCTAACATTTGTAACTCTTTCAGCAATTATTTTTGCAGGAATGGGCTTTACGCACTGGGCTTCTGACAAGGGTGAAGGGCTGATGCATCATGGTAATATATTCGAAGGAATTTGGTATGAATTAGACCATGCATTTGCCAATAGCGATCCATTCTTTTTCATATTAACCTACGTCGCAATTGCCATAGGAGCAGTACTTGGCCCAGGACTGGCTTTGTCACTCTATGGCGGCAATCTAGCTAATGGTGAAAAAGTTAAACCATGGATGAAGCCAATAATTAGACTCAATGCTTGGGTTTATGATCGTTATAACTTTGATAATCAATCCATTGCAAATTCGGGTTTGTCAAAAGCATTACAAAACCGTCTTTACTTTGACCATTATTATGACCAAGCAATGTTAAAGATAGTAGTTGGTTTCTCAGACAAATCTGCTGAAACTGATAAGAATGTTATTGATGGTACAATCAAGAAGATAGAATCTGGCAGTCAATCTATCTCAACCATAGTTAGATCACTAACCACAGGTTCTGCCCGAGATTATATTTTGATGATTTCAGTGGGCGCCTTAGCAATATTCTTGTTTATGTGGGGGGTGGCTTAATGATAGATTATATTTCGATACCATTGGTAGCATTCCCTTTGATTGCTAGTATGATTTTATTGGCTTTTGTATCAAATGGTACAGACCAAATTAGACAGCGCTTAGTAGCGCCAATTAGGATGGCTTGTCTGATATTTTCTTTGATAATGCTGACAATTACTACCGGAATGTTTTTCCAATATTTTGGTGATGTCTCTTGGATGAATATTGCTTTTAATGACTATGAATTCCAAGCAAAATACACATGGATTGAGAGTCTTGGAATAAATTGGGCAGTAGGTTTGGATGCACTGTCTTTCCCAATGGTTTGGTTGACCACCTTTTTGCTACCAGTAACAATAATTGCGACTTGGAATGAAAAGAGTGGTGCAACATATTTCCCATTATTATTAATGATGGGTGGTGCTTTGATTGGAGTCTTTGTTGCGCTTGATTTATTCATGTTCTATGTATTCTGGGAATTAACTCTAATTCCAATGTTCTTCCTCATCTTAAAGTGGGGCGGCAAAGATAGGAGATATGCAGCACAGAAATTCTTTATTTACACATTCACAGCATCAGTAGTAATGCTTCTTGGTTTGATAACATTGTATTTCTTACAAGATCCATACAGTTTGGCATCTGCAGGTACTATGACCGGTAGAAGTTTCTCAATACCTGAACTCATTGATAATGCAAGAGCATACAATGTAGGAGATAATTGGTATCTTGGCGAGTCTATGCAAAAGATTCTTTTCGTAATGCTGATGATTGGTTTCCTTGTTAAATTGCCAGCTGTACCATTCCATACTTGGCTTCCTGATGCTCACGTGCAAGCACCAACAGGAGGTTCTATGCTATTGGCTGGAGTAATGTTGAAGATGGGTGCTTATGGAATGTTTAGATTACCAATTAGTCTGTTTCCCCATGCATTATATCATTTCCAACTCGCTTTGATGATCATTGGTATGGTCTCGCTTGTGTGGGGTGCGATTGTGTGTTTGGGTCAAACCAATTTGAAGAAAATGGTTGCTTATTCATCAGTATCTCACATGGGCGTAATACTAATTGGCATTGCTACAATGCAGCCGATGGGATGGGCTGCTGCACTATTCATGATGTTTGCTCATGGCATAATATCTCCTATGCTATTTGCAGTATGTGGCGCATTCAAACATCATTACCATAGTATGGAAATTGGTTCAATGCGCGGAATGGCAAAACATTCTCCGTGGTTAGCAACCTCAATGATGTTTGCTTGGATGGCTTCTCTTGGCCTTCCACTACTTGCAGGATTTGTTGCAGAAATAATGATGCTAATCGCACTTTGGCATATGATTTCTTTAGACGGGTGGAGTATTTGGTGGATGGTAGGTCCAGCATTAGTTCTTGCACTCACAGCAGCATACTACCTTTGGTCGATGCAGAGGACAATATTTGAGGGTGGTGAACATACTCAACCCCCTGAAAGTATGCATGGACATCCTATTCCTGATATTAGTAATTCAGAGAAGTTTGCTATGCTAATAATGGCATTCTTTACCATATTATTCGGTATTATGCCATGGATTGGTCTTGATATGATGGACGATTGGACACAGCAGATATTCGAGGGATTGATCATATTTATTGGTAAGGGAGGTGCCTAAAATGTCTGATTTGAAGAATGTGGAACCATTTGGCGATGGTTTTATCACTGCATTATGTCCCGAACTAATTCTATTTTCAGGTTTAATTTTACTCATTATCATACCTAATCTAGGAAAAGGAACTGTACGTATACCAGGTACTCAAATTAGAGTTATGTGGTTCCTTGGAGGAGAGCGATTTAAGATAACTAGAAATCCAAGAATTCCTGCATGGATTGCGTTTTTCACGTTAACCATCGCATTTGTTCAAACCCTTTTATCATTCCAAGATGGTGTAGATAGGACTGCTATAGTTACCGAAAGCGGCAAACAATTATTATTAGTTAATGGATTTAGTAGAGTCTTTGAGCTGATTTTCTTTGCCGCTTTGGCTTTAGCAGCATTTGCTTCAATGAATCGCTTAGAAGTGCGCGGGGTTGGGCCAAACCTTTCCAACGAAGATCTATACAATAACCGCCGCCAAGCAGATTTCTACATTTTGATGTTAACATGTGGCCTTGGGATGTCGATAGTTGCTTTGGCTCAAGATTTATTCGTATTATTTATTGGACTTGAACTAGCGTCATTTTCAACATATGTCTTAGTTGCATTTTTCAAAGAATCCAAAGCAGGAACTGAGGCAGGAATGAAATATTTCATTGTTGGTTCAGTAGCATCTGGTGTTGGATTATATGGTCTTTCCATGCTTTACTTATGGGCTGGGTCTTTGCAATTTGATGTATTAGCGGCTCAATTTGCCATCGATGGTGTTGAGGCATTACCACTTATCGCAATTGGTTTTGTCCTCGTAGGTTTTGGTTTCAAAGTTAGTGCTGCACCTTTCCACTTTGCTGCTCCTGATGCTTATTCGGGAGCAAGCAGTCCTATTGCAGGTATACTTGCAACTGCCAGTAAAGCAATGGGGATTATTGGTTTACTCCGTATGCTGTTAATTGTGGCATCTCCTGAAGCCAGTGAAGATGGTACTGTATGGTTGACACTTTTGGGTCTTATCGCTTTGGTTACAATGACATGGGGTAATATTGCGGCTTTGGGAAGTACTAACCCTAAGCGTATGTTGGCATATTCGTCAGTTGCACATGCAGGATATATGTTGGCAGCTATAACAGCAATAGGGGCATGGAATTGGGATGATTCTCTAGCCGGAGACGGCGGAGAATCAGCAATCGCTGTTCTAACAGCATTAATTTTCCATCTGGTAGTTTTGGTCGCATTCAAATTAGGTGCTTTCTTGGTATTATCAATCTTGGAATCAGAAGGCGACGCCTCAAGGCTTTCTTCACTAGGAGGATTGGCTAAGCGTGAACCATTCCTTGCAGTTGCCATGTTTATCTTCATGATTTCATTAGCTGGAGTTCCACCATTGGCCGGTTTCGTGTCAAAATTATTGGTCATAATGGGTATAGTTAAGGTCGCTGTTGGTCAGATGGGTGCAGAAATAATCTCTGGAGGAGATTATGGGATTACAGACGTACATTGGGTTTGGTGGCTTGCCTTAGCCATGGTTATTAATTCAGCAATCTCAGTATATTACTACTTGAGAATTGGTGTAGTTATGTTCTTTGATGAACCTGAACAAGGTCGTAGCGGTCCTTTGCCACAAGGTTGGGAAGTTAGATTTGCGATACTTGCTTGTTTAATGGCAACACTGTTTATGGGTGTGGCTAGTGACAAATTACTGGAGATTTGCGAGGTTGCAGCTCAGAGTTTGAATTATGATTGGAATTAAACTCCTTTTATGTGGTGAATTCAATAAGGGATGTCGATTAGGCCGCATTAGTGAGACTCAATGGGTAGAAGACATGAAGAGAAAGTCGATGTTGAAGAACTAGCACGTCTGGAAAATCCAGAAGATGGTTCCTCAGGAAAGATTCGTGTCAAAATGCCTAATAGAAAAATCAACGAAATGTTTGCTTTGGCAGATCAAATTCTAGGCGGCCGTAGAGTATCAATACTGTGCGAAGATGGTGAAACTAGACTAGCTAGGATTCCTGGAAAAATGCGTCGTCGTCAGTGGGTAAGGGAAGGTGATTTGATCATCGTTTGGCCTTGGGATTTTCAAGATTCGAAAGCAGATGTGAAGCACAGATATACTAAAACTCAAGCTATGTATCTTTCGAGAAAAGGTGTTTTACCTGATGATGTAGATGTATTTGGAATGAATGTTACTCAGCATGATGATGATGATGACGATGATGATATTTTTGGAACAATGGATGAAGTTGAAGACGAGGAAGAAATGTTTGACGAAGCATCAGAGGATGATGACGATATTGATGACATGTTTGGAGATTCTGAAGAAGAAACCGAAGAATTAGAACAGACAGAAGAGTCTAAACAATCAACTGAAAAAGAATCTGAAGAAAAGTTTGTGCCAGTGGAACAGTATCCGGATGCCGAAGAAAGCGGTGATGACGATGATGAAGATATAGACATCGATTCATTATTTGGATAAGATGAAAGCCAGAGGTGTTCGATTGGCAGACCGAACAGATGATTGGGATGAACTTGCGATAAATAAGAATCGTAATAAAAAACGCCAATCAAAACGTTCGAAATCAAAAAAAGATTTAGGTCAATATGAGCAAGATGCACACGATTTTGTGGCTTCATTAGAAACTTCATCAGGTAAATATGAATGGATGAAAGAAAAACGTTACAAATCTATTTTTAGAGATATTGAAAATAAGATACAAGGTGCTATGGGTAAAGGACCTTTTGAATGGGTTGATAGAAGAGTTTTCGATCAAGTATTTGATAGATTAACCTTGATGTCGTTATATAAGTTAATGAAAAATGAAGTAATTGATACAGTCGATTTCCCGGTAGCTAGAGGCAAGGAAGCACATGTTTTCCATGGAACAGATGTTAATGGTAGTTCTGTAGCGATTAAAATATTTCATACTTCAAATGCAGTATTCAAGAACTTACTGCAATACATTGAAGGAGATCCAAGATTTACCGGACTACGCCGTCGTCATCGTGATTTAGTTGATATTTGGGTAAGAAAAGAACAAAGAAATTTATCACGTTTACACAAATGGGGATTGAATGTTCCAAAACCATTAGGAATAAACAAGAATGTTTTGGTAATGGAGTATCTTGGTGATGATGTCTCACCTTATCCTAAACTTCGTGAAGTGGTTGTTGAAAATCCAGCGGAAGTATTTACTGAGCTGCTTGAATTTTTAGCAGTATCATGGCAAAAAGCAAATTTAGTTCATGGCGATTTTTCCCCATACAATATTTTGTGGGGTGAAAGTGGTCCTATTGTAATCGACGTTGGACAAGCAGTAATTCAATCACATCCAAAAGCTCAAGAATTTTTGATCAGAGATGTAACGAGGTTAGTTGAGTGGGCAAATAAGAATGGAATTGACATAGATCTTGCTGAAGCGATGTATGATGTTTTAAACATGAATTTAGATCACGTTAAAGAAATCAATTGATTATTCTTCTTCCCAGATTATGTCTTCATCCTCAGATAATTCCATCATCTCTTCCACCGCATCTTCATCATCGGGGTCAACTTGACTAGCACGCATTCTTCTTGAACGTCTATTTGTTACATCTGTTAATCCTGGGACCAAGTTTTCAAAACCACTAAGCTCATCATCATCGCCTTTTAACTCGATAGTTCTCAGTGATCGACTTTCTAGTTTAGCTCTCCTCCTATCTTTTTCTAAGAAACCTAATACTGATCCATGCTCAGAGCCACCTGCTAACATTTCTATTGCTTGCCTTGCCGCAGACAAACCTTCTTGTTCACCAATGATTACAACAGTTGATTTGTAAATGGTTATTTCTGTATCAGTCAAGCCTTCAATCAGTTTTCTTATTTTGCCTTGGCTGCCAATAATTCGTGAGCGAATTCTACGTTGCTGATTTGATCTCTTCCCGACAAAATTTCGCAGGTCAACCATTTCGAAAAAGTGCCTATCATCAAATAGACGAATGGCGGCTTTAGGAGCCATTCCCCTACCAATTGCCTTAACCACATCAGGGAGTTTCATCGCCTTAATGGGGTCATAACTACCAGGCTCTCCCCACAAAACCTCTACATCTCCGGTTTCTGAATTTATATCCAGTTCTTTGCAACCCGATGCCTCTCGGATAGACTTTGCAGTAGCGCCTTTAGAGCCGATTAGAACCGCAATTCTATCCATCGGAACTCTTGGGAGACCTTGTCGCATGGATGTCCGTGATGCTCATTTCTTTTCAATCTCTTGTATTCTTAGGAACAAAGAAATTGCTAAACCGCACATGAGAATTACACCTATCGATGGCATGAATGATGGTGCATTGATAATTCCACTAACCGATGCACCGGTAACAACCATGTAATTGGCATTGTTATTTTCATTGTATTCATCAATTACATTATCTGGATCAATTATTAATCGTAAATCATACTGTCCTTGATTGGGAACAACATATTCCCAAATTAGTAATTCTTCCATATCAGTTAATGATCCTGGCTCTAGGGTTTTTGATTCAATAACATTCCATGATACGCCAGCAGTTCTATCCGCTGGAGCCGATTCCAGCCTAATAGTTACTGAACCACCATAATTTTCGTTAACTTCTAACAAGCCAGTTACAGTAATATTGCCAGATTCTTCTCCAGGCTTGACTACTAATTTATCGATATTTGTCTCAGTAATATTCCATTGAAAATCTAGACTAGGAAGTATTTGAAAGAACACAGGCTCAGTTTGGAATGAATTTCCCGCAACATCATTTACAGTTGCTCTTAACATTAGATATTGTCGAGCCTTAGTTGCCCAACTTGATTGTGCCACTATGCTATCCAAGCCAGATCCCATGGTTGATTGCCAAGAACCGGATAAATCTGGAGTTTGACCAAATCCATTTGAATCAAATCCGTATTCAATAAATGAATTACTTGAATCGATTCCAGAATTTGCGTCAATTGCAACATATTCTACACTTGCTGCACCTACGAGGCTGGTGGTTATTTCATCAACAACCCATCCAGAACTAATCGGAGCTTCAGTATCAATTTGTACTGTGACATCAACCATATTACCAATATTTCCCACATTGTCAGTAGCTCTAATAGAGATAGTATGCAGTCCATCTGTAAGTGTCAATTCATAGGTGTCTCCAGTGGCGGGATTCCATGTAGTACTATCAAGACTCACTTCAGTAAGTGCTAAACCACTTCCTTGCCCATCATCTACCGAATTTATCAAACCCGATAATGTGATGGTTGGGGAAGAAAACCAGCCGCTTGATGAACCTGTTGAGATTGTACCTATTGTCGGACCAGTTCTATCAATTCCGATGAATAGAGTTTCAGTAACGCTATATCCCGAGTAATCATATACAGATAGACGAGGATTCCATGTTCCTTCATCAAAATCTCCTGAAGTCCAATCCCATCCATAATTAGGATTGTTACCACCATCAATAGCAGGTGTCCCAGGGCCGGGAACATTGGTTAAAGTCGCTTCTTTTAAATCATCATCCGCAGCATTCCATGTGAATTGTAGTGTGTCAGTTGGGGCAATCGAAAACCATGCACGATCAGCAGGGGTTAAGCCGGTACCGTACTCTGAATTTAGCACATTAAATTCAGTAATTATCGGTATTTGATTGTCTATATTAAAACTAGGAGATTCTTGAATTACATTTTCAGATACAGTTGAATCATAAGCAGTGGCCCTAATGGTGTATGTCCCGTTGGAAAATGCTGTCGTATCGAAAAAGGTGACCCATGGTGAGGATGTAATAGTTGCAATATTATTCAACACCGTCCCGTCAGATATTTCAATAATTAGCGACGTAACAGTTCCAGTGCCAGTAAAACTGAATGTAAGAGGAACAGCTCCCGTAAGGCTATCTCCCGAGTCAGGCCCGTCATTGAAAATAATTCCAACATCAGAAGTTGATTTGGCAATAAAATTTTGATTAAGAGTATCTACTGTATTATGATCGCTATAATTTACAGTAGTAAATACGAGCAATAGGCACAATAATACAGCCTTGCTAGATGCTCGCATGAGTCCTACACATAGGCGATAAGCCTTGAATGCTACCCTTGAATTACAACGAAATGCTAGTTTGGTACCTATTATTTCGTGGCGGGCGAGGTATTGAGCGGATTTTACCAATATTTGGTATTCTTTAGAGATGGGTTCAAGTGCTTCTTCTGTAGTCCAATAGTTGATGGCGGGTAGAACAGCAACCTTTCTCACCGTGATTTTGCTGACAATTGTCGCCATACCATTAACTTCACAGGCGACGCTAAACAGCGGAGGCATAGAGTCTTCGGGTGAACTTGCAATGCTACCATCCGCAGGATTAGAGGCTGGTGATTCTGTAACATTTTCTCTTTTTTTGACAAATACTTTACAATCTGAAGCCAATAATGTAGGATATGCATTTTACAGAAATCAAATTATTAATAGTAACAGACTTGTTCAAGGAACTGTAGATATTCCTAGTGGAGAATCAATAATCGTTAACGCGACATGGAACAACTTGTTAGAAAGTGATGATAAAGTCTGGGTTGAGTTTGAATATCCATATGGTTCAGGAAATGCAGAATCGTTTTTTGAGGAATTTGATGTGGCTGGTCTCCCTAATTTAAGAATCATGCAAACAGAATTATCACCATCAACCGGCATTCATTCAGGA
>MDSV01001289.1_pt1 | contig 49175 bp, 29 predicted proteins | sample 810851 | NCBI WGS metagenome assembly MDSV01 (sample SAMN05326640, study PRJNA326480) | marine metagenome | isolation source: seawater | place: Atlantic Ocean: North East | collected 2012
CTTCTTCAGCCTCTTCCTCGACTTCGACATCAGCTTCTTCAGCCTCTTCGGATTCAGTTTCTTCCTCCGCCTCTTCCTCGACTTCGACATCAGCTTCTTCAGCTTCTTCGGATTCATCCTCGGCATCAGCGTCATCTGATTCTTCAGCCTCTTCGGATTCTCCCTCTGCATCAGCTTCTTCAGATTCTTCCTCTGGATCCGCTTCTTCAGCCTCTTCCTCGACTTCGACATCAGCTTCTTCAGCCTCTTCGGATTCACCCTCGGCATCAGCTTCCTCAGATTCTTCAGCCTCTTCGGATTCAGTTTCTTCCTCCGCTTCTTCAGGTTCGGTTTCTTCCTCAACGTAAGGAATGAACTCAATACCTAATGTATTTCGTATGTTTAAAAGTGTAATATCTAGTTCAGGTAAATCGATTCTACCATCCGAATTTATGTCCATAATCTTGACTAGATCCTCAATCTCCCATGGCGGTAGGTTCGCAATTTCTGCAGCACGGAGTGCATTTGCAAGTTCAACCATGTCAATAGAACCTGATCCGTCAACATCAGCCCATTCAAAGAATTCAGCAGTAGTTGTTCCCCTGCTACATAACCACTTTGTAAGTTTAACCAAGTCCTCATCGAACACAGGTCCTTTATCCTCAACCTGTTCTTCAATGCCATCTCGAGGAATAAGTACTTGGATAATCACTCCAACAGTTCCTAAGACCGCACCAAGACCGACTATAACGCCGTTATTGGTCCTTTGAGTATCATCAGGGTCTACGTTCGTGGCCATACCTGTTTCAGGAGGTATTTCGATACCTGCTACGTTAGTAATCGCCTCAATTCCAGCCCATGCAGCAAAAATAATCATGATGATTGAGATGGTGTTAGCCGTCTTCACATCAGAATCTATCCAGTCGGTTATGGGCGAGTTGCCACCTTGCATGCTAACGCCTTGCATTCACAGCATATAATTAGTCTCCCTTTTTTTAGAGGGTTCTAATCTCAATTTGCATGATTTTATAGTGAGTGAAAAGTGTGGTAAAACGGTCATGAATAGAAACCTTGAGACAAAGTGGACGCTGTGGGATTTGAACCCACGGCCGCTTGGTTGCAAACCAAGCGCTCTTCCAGCTGAGCTAAGCGCCCCTTGGTCCCACCGGGTAGGCTTCTCCCTTTTGAGGATTCACACGCGGTCAACTGTGGCATCACGGTCAGGACCCAATCCTACGGATGAGATTGTAACTCCTAGAATAGATTCTAATTTGGTGATGTAGTTCTGGGCAGCTGCAGGTAAACCAGAGAATCCAATACCTTCAGAATTACATTTCCTAGCGATTCCTAACCACTCCTCTAAGGAATGTGATGGGAAACCCGGCATGGTTACGTAAACAGGTTCACAGTTTTCTAGGGCTACGGCACTAGCGGGCATCTCGTTGATTTCTACATCTCCCATTTTGTATCCCACGCAGATCTTAATTTCATCAAGCCCTCCAAGAACGTCCAATTTTGTAAGCGCAATTTCTGTAAATCCGTTAACTCTTGTAGAGTGTCTCATGACTACTGCATCAAACCATCCACACCTACGTCTCCTACCAGTTGTAGTTCCAAATTCGTGCCCCACACTAGTCAGATGCTCTCCAACATCGTCGTATAGTTCGGTAGGCATGTGCCCGTTTCCAACTCTTGTAATGTAAGCCTTAGTTATTCCAATCACATTGTCTACGTGCCCAGGATGAATTCCCGCTCCATGTGTCGCATTACCCCTCGATGTGACTGAGGATGTGACGAATGGGAATGTACCCTGGTCGATGTCTAGAAGACATCCCTGTGCACCTTCGAGAATAATTCGTTCGCCCATTTTCAAAGCGTTATCAAGTAGAATCCCAGTATCTGTAATTGCACTTCCAAATCTCTCTTTTATCCAATTAATTTGTTCTTCTAATTCTTCTGCAGTGACCTTCTGTCTGCATCCTGCATTTTCGAGAGATTTATTCTGACGCTCAGCCATCTCATTGAAATCACAATATGGTAAATCTGCGAAACGCAGCCCTATGCGGTTGATCTTGTCTGCGTATGTTGGTCCAATACCTCGCCCTGTAGTTCCAATTTTCTTGTCCAAGCCATCGATATAAGTGTGATATGGAAGAATGATGTGTGCACGATTTGAGATAAAGAGGCGCTTGCCAGAAGGATCGCTTCCTCCACCACTGACCCAGTCATTCAATTCTCTATCGAGGACCCATGGGTCAATGACCATCCCGTCTCCAAGCACTAATCCACATTCTTCTCTAGTGATGCCAGATGGTAGCAGGTGGAATTTGAGAACTCTGTCGCCTAATACTACAGTGTGTCCGGCGTTATTTCCTCCTTGGAATCTGGCTACCCATGTTGCGGTTTCAGCCAACCTGTCAACCAATTTTCCTTTTCCTTCATCTCCCCACTGGGCACCGAGTACGACTGTGGCTGGCATGCTTCTCGATTGGTGCCCATAGCATAGAGTGCATGAACTATCCGCCTGTAAATAATGACAAGAAATTCTCAACTCAACTAGATTATAGTGTGAAAAGGGAACATGATAAAGAGAATTTAGCAATGAAGTTAGAGCAAAATTGCATGCCTTTAAATAGGTCGCATGCTCATAACTAATGTTGGCTCAAGGAAAATAAGTTGTTTTGCGCAGTTAGTCGTATAATCGACGGGAAAACCTAGGCAATATTTATATTCTAGTGCCATAACTAAACAACTCGGAGTTGAGAAGTATGACGTATGATGACGAAACCTGGACCGAAGCACGAACAAAGAATAATGCTCAGCGAAACAATATCGCTCGCAAAGGATTGGGAACAAGCAGGCCACAACGCAGAGTAGTTGATGGCCATACCAAGCCTTGTACAGAATGTGGTGTATTAGATTGGATGGCAGACAATAATAGAGGTGAAATCTCCTGTGGGGGTTGTGGTTTAGTAGTCGAGGAGAATGTTATCGATCCAGGAATAGACTGGACTAACCATGAAAATAGCACCGACCGCTCTAGAATAGGTGCTCCGGTAACTCATACACTTGCAGATAAGGGATTGAACACTAGCATCGCTAGTTCTGACCTAACTTCTGGCGCTGCAAGCCGATTGGGAATGAGCGCTAAAGCTCGCCGTGATTGGAGGCGCCGAAGGGTGATGGATGAGCGTTCCAAAACCCGCGCTAGCCGTGCACGTAATTTGGTTAAGGCCAATCAAATGGTAAGAGACAAATCCGGTTTACCCAAATCAATGCAGGAAGAAGTCTGTAGATTGTACAGAATCTTATCCTATCAAGGATTTGTAACTGGTCGCTCAATTGCAGGTGTAACTGCAGCGTGTACATATCTAGTTGCAAGGAAAGAAGGTGTTCCCCGTCAAATCACAGAGATTATCGAAACCTTTCAGGTTGATGAAAAAGAATTGTCCCGCATGATTCGCCATATTTCTAGAAAGTTTAACATGCACAAAATATCCACTCCCTCAGATTATTTCGGACGTTTCATCAGCGACTTGAAATTGCCTCCAAAGATATCACTCCATGTTGATGAATTGTGGGAGACGATGAAACCTCATGTTGACTTGTGGCAAGGAAAGAAGCCGATGGGTGTTGCAGCTGCTATAATCTACAAAGCAGCCGCTAAAAGTGGACATAAGAGAACTCAGGCTGACATTTGCAAAGTTGCAAATGTATCAGAAGTGACGCTGCGTCAAATAAATCGTGCAATCGAAAGACTCTTCTCAAGATTGGATTCGAACGGCTGAAATGAAGATATATTCATTTGATTGATGAATACAGGGTGTAACCATGAGCCGTGATACAAACCGTGTCCAGCGCAAGGTCAAGATTCCATCGAGTAAGCGTAAGAAGTCTAATTCGAAGAAGGAAAAGAAACCAGGAGAAATCCCATGTGGAATTTCCAGTTGTGATGGACATGCGGATAAGCATCTTGGCGGTAGATCGTTAAGTCAAGAAAATGCCATTGATACATGGGGGGAAGGCTCTTTCACCGTTAGAAAGAATAGGGTTAGAGTCTGCAAATCCTGCTACAAGGTCTGGAAGAAGGACAACAAAGATGATGTGAATTCACACTACTGATTCACTTTCACTTTCACACAAGGTGTGTTCGGAATGAATCTAGACCCCCGGCTATCAATTCGGATGTCATGAGACAAATGAGAACCGTAATCCGCTCAATGCTGACCGCAGATGGTGTAGTAGTAGCTATGGATGATGCTACTATAGTATGGAAGCCTAGAGATGGTAAACCAAAGAGACTAAGATTAGATGCAAAAGCCAGTGTGCTTCTAGGCTTAATCGGACCTATGGGAGTAGTTGACAAAATCGTTGTTGGAGATGATTACGGTGGAATCAACTTCATTTCTTTAACCTCAATGGAGGTGTTGGATAGATACGTTGTAGGGAATTCCAAGGTTAGGTCACTATGCGTTTCTTCAATCAGCGGAGAAAGCATTCTGGTTGGTTGTGAAAATGGTAGTGTTTTCATGGTTGGGAAAAATGTCCCAAATAGAGTTGTCAATTTGTTTGAATTAGATGGTCCAGCCTCGGCTTTGAGAATTGTAGGAAAAGATCTGCATATTCAGCAAGGATGGGAAAAGAAAATCGTTGCTTGGGATGGAAAGAAGTCACTCCTTGTCGCTTAATTTTTCTTTTTCTAGTAATGGCCAAGGTGGCTCTGAAGTCAAGAAATATGCAGTTCTTGCTGGCCGAGGCCAACTCCTTGGTACGTTACCATCATTTTCTAAGCATTCCTCAAGGAATCTGAGATGTTGATTCAACACTTGAGAAATCCTTTCACTACCTTTGATTGTTGGACCACGTGCTGGCACCACGCTTCTAGGTTCAAGATCAATTATTGTCTCCAATGAGGATATCAATTCCGGTAAACTTCCGCCAGGCATATCCCATCTAGAAGGAGTATCTGCACGTGGTAATACTGGTCCTGAAACCAAAACCTCTCGATTTTTCTCGAAGTAACCCATTCCATCTGTGCAATGCCCCGGTAAGGATATTGCGACTAACTCTCCATCGCCTAGGTCAAAAGAATCTCCTTGAGAGATTGGTTCACATTTTGTACTCGGCATGTCTGAATCATATCTATTCGCCCAAGTAGAGTAAAAATCTCCAGTCTCAAGAACAGATATTGCATCCGAATGAATGTGTATTGGTATCCCGCCATTCTCTTGTGAAATGTGTTTTGCACCCCCTGCAAATGGATATCTGCGGCATGTCAACAATATCCTGTCTAAAGTTTGATTTGTTTCATTATCCTTGTTTAGGTGCCCCGATATCCTCTCTGCCTGCAGCATTTGGTACCAAGTTGTACCTGTATCTACCAACAAATTTGAATTGCTACCGGAGAACACGACAGCATTGGCGTCGTGATGGATTCCTGGCAACCTGATGATTCGCATTAGTATGTGCGAAGTGTTCTCAGTGCTTCAAACAGTGGGTAATTTTTCTACGGTTTGGATTAAATATAGGGAGTGGGTCGGCGGGTTATGGCTAGATTCCCTGAAGCAGAAGCACGTTTGCTTCACGTGAAGATTTGCATGAAATGCAATGCTCGCAACGCTGTGCGTGCAACTTCTTGCCGCAAGTGCAATTACAAAGGCCTACGCCCTAAGAATGTAGAGCGCAAGGGTAGTTGATCATAGCCCTAATATTGGCATTAAAATTGCCATAGGTCCACCCACTAGAGTTAGTGGAATTATTGCTGGCCACAAGAATACTAGTAATGGGTATTTCTTGGTTACCCAAACCTTCTCTACACCGTTTTCTTTCAGAAGTTCAATCTCTGCTTGCAATTTTTGTTTAGTGGGAGTCTTTCTTGGTGCTCTGGTTTTGTGAACCACTTTTTTCTCTCCGTTTGGCATTTCTGCAATTGAAGATAAAAGCCACACATGGCTGCCAATTACCCTATCAACATCCATTTTTTCTGCGTGCCAAATTAATTTTAGTGTTGTATTTCCTTGCTTTATGTTCTTGATTACCATAACTATTGGAAGAACGAGGAAGGATAACCCACCCCACACAAGTAAAGCAATAGCAGGTGGCATTGCGATTGCTGAACTATCCATAGATTCTGGGAATTGTATTGGTATACTACTCCAAGTAGGCACTAGAATTGCGACCCACATTAGCCCTTTACAATCGGCTCCCCCATGAATCAATCGCATTCTCCATGCCATATCTACCAAGAAGATTGGAATGAATACTGCAAGAGTTGACCACCATAGGATTGCTTCATCACTAGCTTCTCCTGAAATTACAGATAACAATGATTCATCAACATGTAACATAACGCCCTGAACGATTCCTGATATTCCAACAATATACCATACACTAACTGAAATGTCCAGTAAATTACCTGAACGAATATCATTGAGAGAAGGTCTGCCAATAACTGCGATAGATGCATATGCTACAACTCCGGCTGCAGTAGCAAAGACATACCAGTCAGCACTTGAGTTAAGTAAATCCAGCGCCCACAAGAAAATGGCCGGCTTTGACCAAGTTATCCAGAATTGATTTGGAACTCTTCGCTCTTTATGGTCTAGCCATGCAGCGATTCCCAGTGCCCAAAACAATACGATTAGCCGAGTCCAAGAAATCAACTCTGCTGAATTCATGAAAGACGGGTGGCGGCAATGAACTTAAAGGAGACACTCTTGAGACAGCCGTGCGCAGCGCTTTGTGCAGGTGTAAATTATGTCCGATATCGAAACTAAGTTGGGGCAAATTGCCACAGTAATCAATCAGATAGACGATCCTAAAGTACCGAGAAATATTCGAAAAGGTGCTAAAGATGCATGTGAACAGTGGCTCTTAAACAAGTCCAAAGAAATGGACATTCGTATTGCAATAACTCAAGCAAAACTAGAGGAATTGTATGAAGATCCAAATATCCCTCCCGAATTTGGAACTCTAATTCTAATGATTAACACTGAACTAGAGAAGATTATCAGAGAAACCCTTTGATTACTCTTCTTCGGATTCATCTTCAAGAACTAGGATTAGTTCTTCCAATTGGTTCCTTACGGATTTTGTGATTTTTCCTTTGGTTATGTTTTCCCCTAATCCAGAGAAATCCGGTCTTTCTGCAACTGCACTAATGATGAATTCAATCTCGTCAACCCTAGCTCTACCTCGCTTCAATATCGTTTGCGCAGCAGACCTAGAAGAAATACGTGAAACTTCTTCGTCTGAAACACCTAAAGTTTCTTGCAATTTTGCAAGTTTGTGATATTCTCCTGACGAGAGGTTGCCATCTTTCAGGGCATCTTGCCAGGCCTCTTCTAATGTTGGTGCTCTTTCAGATAGCATGATTGCTATAGGTCGTGTTTCTTCGATATTTTCTAAAACAATTTTCACTATTGCAAACAGAGGAACTGCGAGAATCATTCCCAATATACCCCATAGCCAAAAAGAGAATGCGGTGATTAATAGCAAGACTACTGGAGATAAATCCAGTGCTCTTCCCGCCCATTTTGTTTCAATGTAGTTACCCCAAACTTGTTGGTTCACAAGAAGAAGTATGGTTAGTATCAACAATCCGGTAGGCGTCAAAAGAATAAGCCCCAAAATAAGGGGGGGGATTGTTGCAATCAACGAACCAATGTATGGGACATAATTCAGTATGAACGTCATAACCGCCCACACAAACCAAAGATCAATTCCAAACATTGCCATAATTATTGCAGCAATTATGGCACTACCAATACCGCAACCCGTTTTTACAATGAAATATGTGTTGATACCTTCCTCAATTTGGGTTTGAATAATTGCAACCCTTTCACTTGCCCCGTCAGGCCATGCTCTCTCTATCCGCCCAGGTAGTAAGTGGGCCTCAAAAATAATGAAAATCAAGAAGAAGAGGACAGTGATACTGGTAGTAACAAAAGTTCCAACTTCGCTCACAACGGCCGTCACTATGCCGGTGGCCGTACCACCTGATCCTATCCCTATGCTTTCTAAGTCACCACCGACGGTTCCAGTATCTTCTTTGATAGATTCTTTAATCGCAGGCCCAACAACTGGAGCATTTTTGAGTTTCTTCCATTTGTTGTTTAATTTCTCATTATATTCCTCTTGACGCTCTTCATCTTCTATCAGCGCTGATGCTTGAGTCCAAGCAAAAAATGCGGTAGAAATTAAAATCAAGATGAACAAAAGAAGTGTTGTAAGATATGATAAAAGAACAGGAAAATTATTCTTTGATAGCCAATCTGCTCCCGGTTTAAGGATAAAATAAATTCCCATTGCGATGAAAAATGGCTTGAGAACAGTCTCTAGATATATCATTGAAAGAACAAAGACAGTCATCAAAATTGCAGCATGAGATGCAGTTGCTATTCTTCGGTGAAATGAATGACTGTCTATTACGCTCACACTCTCTCCCATATTCTGAGACAAAAATATCGAATACTTGAGTTATTCACCCAAATAACAATGATTTATGGAATATCTATCATTCAAATTTTGATTTCAAGAAATATGCCCTGATGGTGCAATTTCTGGTGTCAACCTATCGATGACAGCCGATAATCTCTCTACAAGGCTAGTCTTCATCTCACCGACAAGTAGTGCATGCTCCATTACTTCATCGAGAGTATCTACTGGTATAACCTCAATACTTTGGAACTGTTGGTCAAGAAGGACATCTTGAGCATTAGCCCTAGGAATGATAACCGTCTTAATACCAGACTTGGCAGCCGCTTCAATCTTTGCAGTAACTCCACCAATAGGGAGGACTTCGCCACGAACTGAAAGACTTCCAGTCATTGCAAGGTCTTGACGTATTGGTATGTTTTCAAGAGCTGAAATTATTGCGGTTGCAATTGTAATTGATGCGGAATCTCCATCCACTCCATGAGTATCAACGAATTGGATGTGGATGTCGTAATCAGATACATCTTTCCCAGTAAGTTTCTTGATAACAGCGCTGACGTTAGTTACGCTTTCCTTAGCAAGATCAGATAGGCCACCGGTTGCCAAGACTTTACCTCCGCCACCCAAAGATGGTGTGACAAGAGCCTCGACCGGCAGCATAATTCCGCTGTAATCAGATAAGCCAGAATCTGCCCCTAAAACTGCTAGACCATTAACTCGGCCTATACGGTTACCAGAATTTACGATTAGAGAGTATTCTTGTCTTCTCTCAATCATTCTATCCGCTACTTGTTGTTCTAGGGGCTTTGCGATATTTCTTGCAGCCAAAACATGTCTAGAGGTTGTATATTGAGAACCTTCTTCACATGCAAGGTCACCTGCGATTCTGACAAGTCCTCCAAGTTCACGTAATCTCAGTGATAGTTTACCACGTCGCCCAGCTCTTCGCTGTGCTTCTCTGAGAATTACTGAAACCCCCGTTCTATCGAAATGAGGAATCTCTCTTGAAGTTCCAAGGTCTCTTCTTACCTCTTGTGCAATGAACCTTATCAGCCGCCTTCTGTTTGCGGTTGTGTCAGGCATGTTTGAGTTAACGTATACCTCATATCCATATCCTCGGATACGGCTTCTAAGCGCAGGGTGCATTCCTTGAATTGCGTCCAAGTTACCAGCAGCGATTAGAACGAAGTCACAAGGAACAGCCTCTGTTTTTGTTAAGGCACCACTTGATCTTTCAGAGCGGCCCGAAATTGGAAATGCTCTTTCTTGCATGGCAGTAAGAAGTGCTTGTTGCTCTTCCAATCTCAGCAAATTTATTTCGTCAATGTATAGAACTCCACCGTGAGCTCTGTGAATTGCACCAGGTTCTACCCTTTCGTGTGCTGGTGTTTCCATTCCACCACTTTGGAAAGGATCGTGCCTTACATCACCTAGTAAACTACCTGACAATGTTCCAGTAGCATCTACAAATGGAGGGGGATCTTGTCCCTGATGCTTAACCAATACCTTTGGAATTCGTGCTTCATCAGCACCTCCCATTCTTGACCTGAGGAACATATATCCAAACATGAGTAGTAACATCCCAAATAGTAGAGTTAGGATATCACCGCTTTGAATTGCAACCACTGCTAATAGGAAAGCGATTGCTACAAATCCAATCATCAACATTTTTTGGCTCTTTTCACGCTGTATTCGAACTGCTTCTTTTTGGCTCTTTACGATACGGTCGCCTCTACCAGCGGGTACTGTTCTTACCCTTGGTTCGTTTTCGTCATCATCGTTAGGATAGCAGAGAATGTCCTCAAGTTTGTCTTGAGGCAAAAGTTCAGTCATGGATCTTGCAAGCATGGATTTACCAGTTCCAGGATCTCCAATCATCATCATGTGCCTTCGCTGTTCTGCGGCTTTTCTAATTACAACAGAACCGGCTTCTTGACCAATGACTTGGTCTACTAATCTCTCCGGTATTGGGACCTCTTCTGTAGTTTTGAAATCAATACTTCGAACCCATTCATCGACTGGAGTGTCGTTCAACTCGATTTTTTCAGTGGGTTCAGGACTCCAAACAGTTACCATAAATTCCTCTTCTTCAGGGACAGATTCGTCCTTGTCTGAAGCGGCGGTTTCGGTTACCTCGTCTTCGGTCACATTATCCCCTCGCACACGGTCCATTTTAGGCGTTTGGCAAACACCGTAGGAGTTTGCTCGCTAAATTTCGCAGATTTCACTGCTGGTATTGGTGGCCGTAATACGCCCACTGCTCCATAGTCCATCCCGCTGGAAGTCCGCCTGGTGGAAGCGGTGGTGCTCCCAGAGGCACTTGCTGTGTTACCGCTGGAGCGGGAGTCACAACAGGCTGCTGGAATATTTCTTGAGCGCCTCCATACATGGAGTTGGCCACGGCATCATTTGCTGGAAGTTGGTTTGCCCAATCTACTACTTGGACTTCACTTTCCTTGTTACCGCCTCGCATGAACATTAGTCCTGCTAGAAGTGCAGCGATAACTACTCCAACAACGATTAGGATGACAGTTAGGTCTAGACTTGCTTCAGAATCATCACCTGTCTGTCCTGACGCTTGGTCGTTACAAGTTGTGTACTTACATGCTTCAGTTCTTTCAGTTTCTAGCGAATCTAGTTTAGCCACAGCATCCTCATACTCAGAAGTACTCTTTTCGAGTTCCTCCATTTGGCTCTTTAATGTGTCAATCTCAAGTTCAAGTTCTTTGACCAATTCTTTGACTTCATCTTCTGTCATTGTTTCAGGCCCTGGTGCAGTTTCTTCTGCATACCACTTCATCGTTGACTCCTTGAATTCGAATTTGTCACCATCAGAACTTAGTGCTACAACCTTAGTAAGCAATAGGTAATGATATTGAGGTTGTTTGCCAGGGATGCCATTTTCATCAACTTGTCCATTCAATGGGTCGAATGTCCATCCCATGTTCTTCATGGTAATGTCGTGATCATGTACTTCATTTATCATACATGTTTCGGCATTACACATCTGCCATGTGCTTGATAATGATGTGATTGTTACATCATCTTTGTTCAAGAACATAGTCACTTCAGGGACCTCTCCGATGTATATATTATCGACATTAACTGTAATGTCGCTACCAGTTCCTTCTTCTACTGTTAGTGGAAGGCTATCATAAACATCGACTTGGATAATGTAAGTCTGTGATTCATACCTATCTTGAGCAGTAATTTCTACAGTTTGTAAGCCATCATTTTCCCACATCATGGTTAGTGTGTTATCAAACCAATCAACTCTAACAGCTCCTGCAACTGGGTTTGAAGCAGTTATTGAAACTTCATCGACATCACCATCAACATCGGTCAAAATCTCATTGAGGAAGATTACTTTCTGTGTATTTACCTTTAATCGCAAGCCCTCATACTCTGACAAATCAAGTCTTGGAGCATCATTAATTGGGTTGACTGCAATTGTGATCATTTGGTCAGAGTATTGCTCTCCGTCACTTGCTCTTACTGTGATTGTAGTTTCACCATTAACATCATCATCGCTGGTCATGTAATTTAGAGTAAATCCGTTTATCGAGATATCTAGTAGGTCTGGATTTGTGTTATCGACAATCGCCAATGTTAGGTCCTCTGCTGGAGCAGTGTTCCCGTTTTCATCTGTATCTGATAAATACTTGAGAAGAGGCAGGGTGGCACTTCCTCCTTCATCGACATAGTGTTTCTCTACACCAGCCCATCGAGGTTGACCATTCTCAATCACATTGAATTGTAGGGTTCCGTATGCAGTGTCGGTTCCATCGCTTACAGTAACTTCTATGCCCGATGCTACTGGTTGGCCAGCTACATATCGAATGCTGTCGAAATAAACCTCTATCTCTTCAGTGGCTGGGTGCCATGCTACAAAGTTAGGGCTGACACTTGAAACCACCAACTGGTTAGTATCTGTTTCAGCATCATCTATATTGTTGCTTATTGATACCTTGGTAGAGGTTTGGACTTTCACAGTAGGAATTGGTTCTGCGGTAATTACTGGTAGAGCGTTCATTAGAGTAAATCCTCTCTCAGTGACTTGCCAATCGCTTACTTGCATCCTAGAATCAATTGCGCGTATGCGAATGTCATAATCTCCAGCTGCCATGTCCATGGTCGGCTTGATCAGGTATTCCCTGCGCTCATCGTTGGTTCCTTCCCCGTAAACTTGGTCGCCCCCAACAATCAGGTCTTCTCCTCCCATCCACTGGTTATTCGGGCCGGTTGGTGCAATTTCAACGTCGAAGGTAAAGAAAGAAGTGTTCAGATCAACACCATCGTTGAAGTTGGTCTTTGCTTCGATAAGGATGTTTTCTGTTCTTTCAATTTGAGTGCTTCCAATAATCTGTGCCTTGCGTGCGACTGGTACTAAGTCGTGTGGTATTACTTCAGTTCCTTGATTATTTGAGACCGATTTGTCGGAAACTAGGTTGGATATTTCAACACCAAATGTGGTTTGGTATGCATTTGATGGCAAGTTCGAAGTATCAATTTGTCCATTGAAACCCTGTGTTGAACCTGTTGATGCAAAGTTACCTAGGCTTTGTGTGCTTCCAACGTAAGTTTTCACGTTGTTTGACTTGTAGAAGAACCTGAGATCTCCGCCATCTCTGTAAGCGTCGACTCCATTGTTTACAACTGTGGCTTGGACGTTAAGGAAGTCACCGTTTATGTATCCTCCATTGGTTGCACTTGGATTAGTAGCTGTGAATGTCTTAATCCCGAGATCAATTGTTGGAGCCATGTTTGCATCCGCTGCAGAAAGAACATTTCTGTGAGATGTGTGGTCTCCATCCAATAGAGCAGCAACTGTTAGGAAATTGTCAGCAGATGATAGGCCGGATGTAGCTCTTGCAAGTGATGTAGGGACGGTCCAAGACTTTGTAACCGGTGATCCGGAAGATAGGGTGAATGATTCAAATCCTGAACTTGCGCTGTTCAACAACCACTTTCTCCATAGGTGAGGTGGTCTATCTGAGCCGCCTCCTGCGGAGTAGGTTTCTGCACCTGTCGATTCTGTTACTGCTGCCATAAGATGGACGGTTTTTGATCCACTGCCCAAGTAAGAGGCTGTGATTTGAATGTTCATTTGTCCGCCATTTTCAGATTGAACTACTTCGAGTTGGTAGTTATTTGCATCTACCATGTCCCCTCCGCTTGTATACAAGGAATCGTATGGGCCTCCGCCAGTGTAGTAGTTTCCAGACTCTGCGTCTCCTAAGGCTACTTTCGGAATGTATCCGTCATATCCCGAAGCAGATTGAATGTGCGCCTTACGATTGATTGGAGAATCGCTAGGGTTGCCTGTTGTCGGTGATTCCCAGATGGAAATGAATGTGAAATCATCGCCGTTTGTGTTGTATAGGCTCTTCAAGTTGTTAGTTGCAGAGATACAAGGTCCACACCAGTGTGCTCCCATGTATTCAGCCCAAACCGGATGACCAGGGCTTGTTGCTTGGTATTGAACAGGCTCCTCTTTCAATTCAGGAGCTGCAACTTCACTTTCAGCAATGAGGCTTCCAAAAGAAGCTAAAATACTCAAAAGCATTAATCCAACAATAGAGTATGCAGTCGTACGGACGGTCGTCATGTCTGTCCACTGGAAAACATGGTATTTGAACATGCGCACAAATTGTCAGCACCCCCTATGGGGGTAATTTGCAAAATTCATGCGAATCTTTCTTCAGACATTCCCCGTCGCACAACCATGGCAGACTATTCGGTTCTTATGGAAAAAGAAGGGCGAATCCATGTTGTTGAAATCATCGATGATATGGTCAAGCATAAAGGTCTTGGAGTGATAAATACCGCTAAACTGCTCGGAGGTATGCAGTTTGGAGAGGAGGTTCTTGTCGGCCAAAAATATCTAACAATAATGCCTGCAAGACTGCCTGAATTAATTTCTGGAATGGCTAGGAGAGCACAGACAATTTCTTCAAAAGATGCTGGATTCATGATTTCAAGATTAGGAATAGGTCCGGGAGATACAGTTTTGGAGGCCGGACTAGGTTCAGGCGGACTATCTTTGCATCTTGCAAAAGTGATGGGAAAATCAGGACATTTGGTTACCGTTGAACCAAGGGATGAACACGCCAAAGTAGGTTTGCTTAATCTAAAACGAGCCAGTGAATGTTTCGATGAATTTCCAAAGCATACCCACTTGGAAGGTATGGTTGAAGATGTTGTTCTGAACGATGAATTCGATGCAGTAATTTTAGACATGCCTTCTCACGGTCCTGCCATAAAGGCATGTAGATCGACAATGAAATTTGGTGCAAGACTTGCTTGTTACGCACCAACGACATCACAGTTGGAGAATTGTTGGAAAACTTGTGAAGAATCAGGACTTGTTGTCGAGTGGGCAGGAGAATTGATGGAAAGACAGTGGGGTCTGACTTCCAAAGGAGGGATGCGCCCTGTAAACGGGCCGTTTGGACATACTGCATTCCTTCTTATCGCCCAACGTAGGTGAATTATTCTACTACCCTAATTCTTGTTTCACACTTTGGACATGTAAACCTAAACGGAGGCTCACTATCTTCGGGTACGCCTAATCTTGCTTCACAACTTGTACAGGTCACTTTGTTGTACTCGTCTATTCTGACTTCGTTTGGACCAAGCGGAATTTCTTCCTCGATTTCTTCTTCTTCCTCAATCAGCGCAGGTTTTCTGAAGAGTTTGATATATAGCAACATAAGAACTGCAAGCCCCCATCCAGAAGAGATTGCTATGATTGAATTCTTATTATTTAATTCAAGAATTCCCAAATCAACACCATCTGGTGCTAGCACTGGTCCTGCAACCTCTGCACGCAACTCAGGAGAAACATCTCTAACAGTTTGACCCAGGATTTCGCTTCTTGAATGGATGGTCAAACTTGCACTGAAACCATCTAAGTTTAGTGGAGTCAACATCAATTTGAAATCTTGACATCCTTTACTTGCAAGGGAATACGTAGAATTGATACCAGTTTCTCCGCTTCTGAAAAACACTCCATCCATCTGTGGCTCATTTTTACCTACGAGTTCTAAACTGCCCTCGGCATAGGTATTAGCTTCGTTACAGATTGTAATTGAAATTGTATGTTGGTCTAGACTCTCATCGAAAACAAGATCGTTTTCGTCAAAAGCAAACGAAATAACGCTGTCGTCCCATGATGGCTCTACTGTGTAAGCCTCACTGAAAGTTACCATCATGTCAGACCTGGATGACGAAGTCAGTCTGAATGTAAGAACTTCAACTCCAGCGGTTTCATCATCAGGAATCATACAAGACCAAGGAATCGGACTTGAAGACATACTTGGATCAAGAATTATTTCTGTATCGTTTAATCCACAATCAAGCTCGACAGAATTAATCCTCATTGTATCGATAGATGTGCCGAGGTTTGTGATGGTAATTTGGCCATAAATCATTTCACCGGGTTTGCCACTATCACTATCACTCATTACTGTGATAAGTCCGTCAGCAATTGTTGGAATTACATTTATTGTAACCGAGTCGGTAACTGAGGAGTCTGATGCACTGATGATTGTGATCTCTAAATCTATACCGGATTGAGGGGCTCCTGTTGCAATTTCTCTAGCAGTGATTGTTATGGTGCCCGATTCGCCCGCATCTAGTGTCATAGTCAGTTTGTCTACACTAACAGTGAAGTAATCACTCAAATCACTGTTGTCTATGTTAGCGACGAAGGTTTCGCTTGATGTTCCAAGATTAGTTACCACCAAAGTGAGATTCGAATCCATTGCAGGGGATGCGATTATTCTATCTTCGATTGAGTCGATTGAAACTTCATTTCTTTCGGTAATTTGCAAATCTAAAGTTATTGATTCCGAAGCGGAGACAGCTTCGAAACTAATAGTGAAAACATTGCTCATTGGCTGTAGAGAACTCGCAGCTGACAATTCTAGTGTAACCGCTATTGATTCACCAGCAGTTAGAGAAAATCCTTCGAGTCCTGATAATACTTGTATGCCATTAGGAAGCCCGTCAATGGAGGCGGTGAAATCTAAGTCCTTAGTGCCATCATTGGAAATATTTAGTTGGATGGATGAACTTTCTCCAGGAGTTATCGTCATTCTGTTATCTGCAGGGCCAGATACCATGAATTCAGAAAACTCTCTAACTTCAAAAATTCCACTATCATTCACGGTATTAGTTCCACCTTTAGTTGAGGACATACTGAAATTGAGCATTATGTCTCCCGATACAGAAGAATCTACCATAATCCCCATTACAACATATTGTGATTGACCTCTAGCTAGAGTTACTGGTTCAGGATTAGTGAAGGTTATTCCTTCCGAGTCGAGTCCCACAATAGAAATCGTATCTTCTTCAGTTCCATTATTTGTTATGGCTATGTTGAAGGTTTCATTTGTCTCCACATCTAGAGTTATTGAGGATGGAATAACCATTGAAAGACCCCAAGATTCACTTACATATACTGAGAATTCATATTCTTCAACAACACTTGTGTCATGGTCAAGGATGCCAGTGACTTTTACATCGCATTCATCGTTTACATGTGTGTTAATTCCAGAGGTGATTATGATTTCAATGTCATAACTTTCACCCTCTGGGATTAGGGTTTGTAATTCGCTCATTTCTACAGAACAATCTCCGGATGTTACAGAAGAACTCCAAGTCCAGTTTCCTTCAGCGTTTGATAAACTGGTTATCTCAAGAATAGTTGTTGAGTTCTCACCGGGCAATAGATTCCCTAAATTGTTATGAGAAAATGATAGGTCATGAATTGCAGTGATGTTGATTACTAATGTTGTGAATACTGAGAAATTACCATATGCACTTGCAGCGAATAAATCGAATCCATAGTATCCAGGTGAAGCATCAGTTGGAGTAGATATCATCAAATTAGCAGTTCTCGTTTCACCCGGTGTCATCACATCAAGCAGGTCGTCAAGGAATCTTATTTCCCAGTTTGAATGGCTGGAACGCATAATGAACCCACCCGTTCCATTGCCGCCTGTGCCGTTTCCTCCAGTACCATTTCCACCAGTGTTATTTCCTCCGGTAGAATTACCGCCGGTGCCATTACCAGAAGTGCCATTACCAGAGGTGCCATTACCAGAAGTGCCATTACCAGAGGTGCCATTACCAGATTGATTATTTCCATTACCACTTGTCCAATTGGACCAGAAAGTCGCCAAATCAGGTGCTTGGTCAACAGATAACAGAATTGTGTCATCCACATTACCATCATTGGTAACGGAAACTGATAGATTCAAGTCGTCTCCGGGTGAGATATTGACCAATCCGTTATCTCCTGCAGATGTAGCATCTATCGATGGAAGGTATTTCGGAAGAACAGACAATTGGATATCAATTTGGCTACTTACATTGGCATCAGACTCTGTAACGGTGATTGTCAAAGTGCCTGAATTGCTTGGCAATGCACTAGTTGAGAGTCTTACTGCTATTGTTGTAGTAGCAGACATAGTTGGAATTACGTTGCTGACGTTTGAATCAGTTGGTATAACCTCCCAAACGTTATCAAAACCCGAAACAGCAATTGTATAAGATTCAATTGCAGATCCGTTATTGTCGATTGTAAGTGTAATATTTGTAGCCTCACCTGGAGACAAAATTACGTGACTTACATCTGTGGATAGCCCGATAGTGGGGTCAGCGCTAGCCATCGGAAGTAGGGGTGAAATAGCCATTATCATGACCAAAACTAGTGCGTTAACTCTGGCCGTCATGGATAATGCGACTCAATACTGACTTTTCATCCAATCGGCCCTAAGGGCCGAAGCAAATCAGTTTTGAAGTGCGATTATTTTCGCCTGGTCTATTTCTTCCCAAGGGAATTCACCGTCGACGCCTGGTGTTCGGCCAAAATGTCCACCTGCGGCGGTACTGGTGTAAATTGGGCGTAGTAAATTTAGTTCCGTTGAGATAGATTTTGGAGTGAAATCAAAAATCGAATTCACTTTGGCAGTCAATTCAGAATCTGATAAGTTAGATGTTCCAAATGATTCTGCCCTGACGCTGACTGGTTTTGCAACGCCGATTACGTAAGAGAGTTGGATTTCACACTTTGTTGCAAGACCCGCTGCGACAACATGTTTAGCGGCCCAACGAGCAGCATATGCTGCAGACCTATCTACCTTTGAAGGATCTTTTCCTGAGAATGCTCCGCCACCATGCCTGCCCATTCCACCATATGTGTCTACGATTATTTTTCGGCCAGTCAATCCGGCATCAGCATAAGGGCCACCAGGATCTGCAAATCTTCCAGTCCCGTTTACGATGAGATTGTATGGTTCTCGAATTAGACTTTCTGGAATCGCATGATTGACCACATGTTTTGTGATTTCGTTTCTTACGAAATCTAGTTCTTTTTCTTCGGAACCATCGAATTTATCTTTGAGTTTATTATCGTGTTGAATTGCAATTACGATTGTGTGAACACGGTTTGGGATTCCATCTTTGTATTCAATGGTAACTTGACTTTTAGCATCAGGCCTTGCCCAAGGTAGAGTTCCATCTTTCCGAGCATTTGTCATTCTGCGTGTAAGACGTTGTGATAAGGCTGCAGCCAAAGGAAAGAATCTGCCTTTTAATTCATCATATTCTTCAGTCTCCAAGCATGCGAACCCAAACATAATTCCTTGGTCTCCAGCACCTTGTTCAGAGGTATTGACACCTTGAGAAATATTTGCTGCTTGGGCTGTGATTTTTTGGATTACTTCACACCTATTTTCTGTTGTAGCATCGAATCCAATGCCATGTGAATTGTAACCTATTTCCGCAGCGGTATCACGTGCGATTTTTTCATAATTAGGATGCTCTCCTGAAAGAGTTACTTCTCCTGCCAATAGCATGATTCCTTTTTCTTTACCGCCTTTTACGCTTGTTTCAACAGCGACTCTTGCGTTTGAGTCAATCGATAAGCATGCATCTACGATTGCATCGCTTATTGCATCGCACAACTTATCTGGATGGCCAGAGGCTACGCTTTCAGAAGTGAAAAGTTCCTCTGCCATGACCAAACCGCCGTAATTATCCTCTATGAATTCTATGTTTCATCCAGCGATGACTTCATGATAGAATGTCTCACGCACTGACACATGGCGAGAGATACAGTCTGGCATCCCACCTCATTCCGAACACATACATTGGGTCAAATACAGAATGACGGAGCCGATTTAGTCGGCAGCGAAGTGAAAGTTTGCGGCTATATGGAAGCAAACAGAGGCAAAGGAAAGATTTGCTTCATGGATATTAGAGATGGTACAGGACGCGTTCAGGTTTTCCTCAAAGAAGGAGGTGTTAGTGATGAAGAACTTGCCACTGCACAGGGCTTGTCTAGGGAATCAACAGTACAAATTATCGGAGAGGTAGCACAAAAAAGGCCTCCAAAGGTAGCAGAAGGTGAACCAGCACCTCCTCCTTCATACGAAGTTGTAGCATCAAAATTCACGGTTTTAGCACAAGCTGCGACCCCCCTGCCACTTGGGGTGACCGACACTGTCTCAATTGGACTAGATACTAGATTGGACAATAGATTCCTAGATTTGAGAAGGGCCCACGTAAACGCAATGTTTACTCTAAGAGCGAGAGTATTACAGTATGGTAGAGAGCACCTTATCACTGAGGGTTTCAAAGAAATCAACTCTCCAAAAATCATCGCATCCGCATCTGAAGGTGGAACTAACCTATTCCCAATGATGTACTTCGACACACCAGCATTTTTGTCCCAAAGTCCCCAGTTATACAAGCAACTGAGTGTGCTTGGAGGAATGGAAAGGGTATTCGAAATAGGGCCGGCTTTCCGTGCTGAAAAGCACGATACATACCGGCACCTGAATGAATTCATCTCTTTCGATATAGAGGGTGCATGGATGAATGATGATGATGTAATGGCTGTTCAAGAGAGAATGATTCACCACATCTGGAAGATGGTGGCGCAAAATGACCAACAGCAAATCGACACAATAAATCAATACAGAGAGACACAGGGTGAAGAACCTATCACTGTTGAGGTTCCAAGTCTTCCATTCCCTCGCATTGAATATTGTGATGCGATTAAGATGATTCAGGATGCAGGTGTCGAAATTACATGGGGCGATGATATTGAATCATCACACTGTGATATAATCGCTGCAAAGTACCCTGGGTTCCACTTCTTGCCGCGATGGCCGATGTCGATGAAACCATTCTACATCCACCACATCCCAGGTGAGATAGGTTCAACCGGTGAACAACTTTCACGTGGTTTCGATTTAAATTACGGTCGTGATGAGATGACCAGCGGAGGCCAGAGAGAACACAACGTAGATGTTCTAGAACAAAATCTTCGCAACATGGATTTGAATCCTTCAGACTTTACTTTTTACACAGATGGTTTCCGCTACGGCGCACCACCTCACGCAGGTTGGGGTCTTGGTGTTGCAAGATTATTGATGGTTCTAACAGGTTCTCGGAATGTCAGAGAAACGGTTCTGTTCCCAAGAGACAGAAGCAGAGTTACCCCTTGAGTTGGTTTACTTGCCCGTTGACCGCATGCAGTGGGGAGCAGAAGATTGGCAGTTTGCTGATTTGTATATGCCAGACGAGCCTTCGCCATATCAAAAGGACGAGGGAGTTCCTTGTATCATGTTGATTCACGGTGGATTTTGGAAGAAAAAGTTCACTCTAGATTTGATGGCTCCAATTGCTGAAGATTTAGCTGAGCGTGGAATAGCAGCTTGGAATATTGAATACCGTGGTTGGGAGCCAGGGGATGAAGGAGTATGGATGGATACACTATCAGATGTGATGCGAGCATGGGGGCAACTCGCCCTATTACCTGGAATCGACATTGTGCGCTCGATGATATTGGGTCATTCTGCTGGTGGCCACATGGCCTTGATGATGGCAGCAGTTGCTGAAAGGAAACCTTGGCTCTCTATTGCTCAATCACCTATTGCGGACATAGTTGCAGCCGATCATGCTAAGCTATCAGATGACGGTGACGCCGTTAGAAGATGGATGGGTTGTTCACCTGAAGGAAATGAAGATACTTGGCGTAGAGTAAATCCTGTTGATAATCCTCCAAAAACATCAGTTGTCGTTATGCATGGTAAATCCGACGATGATGTTCCATGGACTCAATCAGAATCATACATTCGAGCCATGAAAGCAAAGGGTGTTGAAATACAGAAGGTTTGGTTACCAGGTGACCATTACTCAATAATTGATGTTGCTAGTGATGACTGGTTAACACAAATCGAGACCATAACAGATTGGTTGTAAGGTTCAATACCCTGCTGTGTTTGGGCTAAGCATGGACTGGCTAGGTAGTGACTATCCGTTTAGTTCGACTGCTCTTGAAGGAAAGCATGCAATTGTCTGTGGAGCCTCAAAAGGAATAGGAGCGGCGACGGCAAAAATGCTAGCAAAAGCTGGCGCTAGGGTAACCGCTGTGAGTAGAAATCCACACGCCTTAGTTTCTGAACTCGAAGGTGATAATCATACAGGAGTTAGCCTAGATTTAGAGAATAAAGAAGCAATTGAGAATTTTATTTCTACAATTGACGAATGTCACATACTAATCAACAACGCTGCAGGCCCTCCTGGCGGCCCTCTATTGGACAATGAAGTCGAAGATTTTGAGGCTCCATTTCGTCGCCATTTGCACGCATCGCACACGCTAGTTCGAGGTCTAGTTCCAAAAATGGAAGCGGCTGGAATGGGTAGGATTGTCAATATCATTTCTACATCGGTAAGGGAGCCTATTCCAAACATCGGTTTGTCAAATACTTTGAGAGGCGCAATGGCATCATGGGCGAAATCACTGTCACGAGAATTGCCAACATGCATCACAATCAACAACGTCCTTCCGGGATTTACAGATACAGATCGGCTAGGCTCATTGGCATCATCAATCAATTCAAAGACTGGAAAGAGCATCGAAGAAATCCATGCAGGATGGATGGCTCAAGTGCCTATTGAGAGATTGATTGACCCACTCGAAACTGGCGCTGCAATCGCATACCTGTGTATGCCAATTTCAGGTGGAATTAGAGGAGTATCTCTAGCGGTTGATGGCGGCAGAATGCGTTCGATTTGAGGTGATTTTTTGACCGAAATGAATCAGACCCAAGCAGAAGAATTACTGGAAATGTTTGCAGATGGCAAAATGATTGAATCTGTAAATACGAGTCTTGCATTACATCTTGTAGAACTTGCTAGAGAATTGGGCAGGGATGCATTGGTTGTTAGACTACTTGACCATGCATCAAAAGTGTCAACAAACCCAGAGGAACAGGGATGGTGTCAATTTGAATTGATGAAGCATAAGGGTTCTAGTAAAGATGAGTTGATAGGATTAGGTGTTGCCTCAGAAAAAGAAGGCCTCCCCGGCTTGGCAGCAGGAATTTTCCACCATGTATCTTTGATTAGCCTCGGTGGAGAAGATGCAAGCCTGTTTGCAAACAGGTCGATGAGATTGAGAGAGGAAGCCGATGATCTAGAGGGTATGATTTATGGTCACGCATTACTAGCTCACATCGCAAAATCAGAAGGCGACTTTGAAAACAGCCAACTACATTTGCAAAAGCGCTTGGAAATAATTCCAGAAACTGAAAAATTTGAGCGTATGGAAGCCTTGGCTGATTTGGCACATTCACACTCCTCTCTAGGCGAGTTAGAACAAGCACAATCCATGCTAATTGAATCTCTAGAACTAGCGACCGAGTTAGATGAATTATCTGGTATTTTAGTAGCGAGGTGGGGCTTGGCAGATCTTGCAGAAATTTCAAACCAACCCGATGAAGCAATGGTTCAGTTATCGGATATTATGACGGTATTCATGGAGGCTGGCGCAGTTGTTCCCGAACTCGTAAGAGATAGAATCTCCAAATTGACTTCCCAACAGTGATGTTGATACATCGACCCCCTCTCCCTAGGGGAGAGGGATTGTATGGAGTTCGACATATTCTTCTCGATATCACAAACTCCAGACCACAATGGATTCACTCCCAGTGAGTCAGAAATGTTCAGTAATTACTACACACAATTAGAAGCAGCAGATCGTTTGGGCTTTGGAGTTGCATGGATTGCTCAAGCTCATTTGTCCACTCAGACGCAACAAATGAATTCCAAACCAGTTGTTCCACATTGGAAAGGTGAAGTTGGTCTTTGTACAGACTTTTGTCAATTGGCAATGGAATCTTTTAGAAGAACGCAAAATATTGACGTAGGTTCTGCTGTTGTTAGTATTCTAGCGAGTGGAGGACCAATCGCTCAAGCAGAAAGGATTGCCAACACTGTTCAGTTTTTGTCACATATGGATTCAAATCGAAAACTGCATGTTGGATTTAGTGCTGGGAGATTTGAATTCATGGCACGACCATATGGCGTAATTCCTAGGACTCCTGTTGAAGAAGCATCATGGGCAGTACTCAGGGGACAAATCTTCATGGAGGCAAGTGAGATATTCCTTAGATTATTGAATGGTGAGACTATATGTTCCGATGATATTCGAGAAACAGTATTGTCTAGAGATAATTTCCGCTCAGATGAAGATTGGTTGGCTGTCCAAGAGGCAGCAGGTAGTGATGATGCTGATATTTCAATTGAGAGAAGATATCATTTTGAAGAAATTTCAATAGTTCCAAAATCATGGCCAAGAAATCAACTTGAGTTAATCGCTGGAACGCATGATCCTAGAGCCCAAGAATACGTTAACAAGTTCATGCCGGTAAAGGTATTCAACCTTTCAATCACATCCCCCGAAGTGATAGATTCAACCCATGAAAGGATGATGAGAGTTTTCCATAAAGATGGTGGAGTTTGGCAGAGGAGAGACATGCCAAGAACTACATTCGTATTCCTAAATGCGGAAGAGGGATTGTCTCCAGAGGAACAATCTGCGGCCGCAAAAGAGGAAGCAAACCTAGCGCTGGGAGAATATTGGAAAGCGCTTGAAGGGACTCTAGACCCATCCAAAGTTGAGAGAGCTGCTAATAATGCGCTAATTGGTAATCCTTCTGAAGTAGCGGCTCAAGTTATGGAAAGATTTCATCCTGATGACCGTTTGATGTGTTGGTTTGATTTTTTCAATCATGATAACGAGCGAGTAATCAGAAATATGGAAGCATGGTGGAACGAAGTCGTTCCCTTGTTGGGGTGATTTAGTGGATTTGAGACATGACAAAAATTCTGCTGTTTCTCCCGGAAAACCCGGTTCTGCAATTTATCCAAATTCTCCACTTGGAGAAGATGTGGAAGGTATACCCACTGGTAGAGATGTTGAGTGGGAGCCGTTGGTTGATTACAGAAGAAACGGGGTATCTGAAACCACAATACACGGTGCAGTAGCATGGTGTCATGGTGATGAAGTAATCCATTCGTTTGGTGGAAACGTCTTGTGTTATGGCCGCTCAATGATGAAACCATTTATGCTCAAGGCCTTTACAAAGGAATTAGATAATTTTAGTTGGGAGCAAAAGGCGATTGCGGTAGCAAGCCATAACGGCGACACAGAACACGTTGCTGCAGCGCAGTCACTTCTTAGTGAGGCAGAATGGCCGTTGATGCTTACACCTGTAGACGTTCCATTGATACAGTTCGGTCGACAGGTTAGGAGACCTCGAAGATGGTATCATACTTGCAGTGGAGAACATGCCGCAATTCTCGCTGGTTGTAAGATAAAAGGTTGGAACAGAGCGGGATATACTCTACCCACTCATCGAGTTTTTGAGGCTTACATGGAGCAACTTAGAAGATTCTTAGGCAAAGACTGGACTCCTTCAAGAATTGCAAAGGATGGATGTGGGCTTCCAACCGTTTCAAACACCGTTTCAGAATTAGCGAAGATATACGCAGGGCTTGTTCGCGACAAAGACGAAGACTGGATTTGGGAAGCTATGTGCAAAAACCCGGATTTAGTGGGTGGTTTCAATCGACTAGACTCTACGATTTTGAAAATTGGTGATGGTAAAGTAATCGCCAAGGAAGGTGCAGACGGGTTACTGGGAATGGCGATTGAGCATCCCGATTATCCAAAGGGCCTTGGCATTGTAATCAAAATAGCACATGGATGGAACTCTCAGGCAACTTGGTATGTTGCAAGAGCAATCCTAGGCTGCTTAGGTATTGAATTGGGAAACCCTTACCCGCTTCACAGACAGAAAGCATTCATCGTTCCTGGGATTGTTCCTGAAAATCTATACTCAGTTTTGGAAACGATTCCTACTTGGGATGAATGGGACCCTGACCAAGATCGGTGGCACTACGAGGTGGATGCATGATCCACGTTGCGAACCTAATAGATGGTATATTTGTAGATACAGAGGAAAATTTCGACGATATTTCTCCATTGGACCTCTCGGTAATTGCCACAATTCCTAGGACAAAAAATGTAGATGACGCTGTAGATGCTGCTAAGGGGGCATTTGGACAATGGAGTGCACTTTCACTCGAACAGCGATGTGATTGGCTAGACCGGATTGCTGATGAATTAGAAAATCAAATAGAAGAAATCGCAAGACTTGAAGCACTAGATACTGGTAAACCTATGGAGGTTGCACTGAATGTGGATGCTTCAAGATCGGTAAACAATTTCAGATTCTTCGCAAACTTTGGGCGCTCCCTTGAATCTCAAGAATTCAAAATGGAAGATGCTACAAATTATGTAATCAGAAAACCAATAGGGGTTGTTGGACTAATTTCCCCTTGGAACTTGCCTCTATACCTTCTCTCTTGGAAGATTGCCCCTGCATTGTTAATGGGAAATACAATCATTGCAAAGCCAAGTGAAATCACACCGCTTACAGCACACTTTCTTGGAAAGGTATGCACGAGAATCGGGTTGCCTAATGGCGTGTTGAACATTGTTCACGGATATGGCCCTGAAGTTGGTCAGGCAATCGTTGAACATCCTGAAATAAAGGCGATTTCATTCACAGGTGGAACAAACACTGGCAAAATTGTAGCAGCAACAGCGGCTCCTTTGTTCAAAAAATTGAGCCTAGAATTAGGTGGCAAAAACGCCTCAATCGTATTGGATGATGCGGATTTAGAAATAGCAGTACCTGGAGTTCTACGCGCATCTTTCCTTAACTCAGGACAAATTTGCTTGTGTGGTTCTAGGGTTCTAGTTAACTCTTCAATTTATGATGAGTTCATGGACAAGTATCTACAACAACTCAAGGAATTCAACATCGGGCCTGTAATTAGTGAGCAACACCGAACTAAAGTCCTATCATACATCGAATTAGCAAAAGAAGAAGGTGGAGAAATAATCGCAGGCGGTAATGTTCCCGATAAGGCTGGTTCATGGATAGAACCTACAGTTATCTCAGGCCTTTCTCATACATCGAGAACAGCTACGGAGGAAATTTTTGGCCCGGTTGTAACAGTTCACAAATTCGATACCGATGAAGAAGCCATCGAAATGGCAAACTGCACTCAGTATGGTTTGGCAGGTAGCGTTTGGTCTCAAAATAGAGGCCGTCAGGTTGCAGAAAAAATCGAATCAGGAATGGTCTGGGTAAACACATGGTTGCACCGTGATTTACGAGTTCCATTCGGCGGAGTCAAAGATAGTGGTGTCGGCAGAGAAGGAGGGATGTGGTCCATCGGTTTCTTCTCTGAAGCAGTCAATATTTGTGTCATGGAAGATTGAAGTCTAAGATATGTGTCGCGTAGACGGAGGCAACCACATGTCAGTACATGCTAATGCCAGAAAAGTCACTACTCACACTCTTCAAGAGATGAAGAGAGCCGGAGAAAAAATCACTATGCTTACAGCATATGATTTCAGCCTTGCCAAATTGGTAGATAGAGGCGGTGTAGACGTAATTCTAGTAGGGGATTCTGCATCAAACGTGATGGCGGGAAGGGATACGACCGTTCCTATGAGCCTAGACCACATGATCTATCACGCACAGTGCGTAGAAAGAGCCGTTGACCGCGCACTAATTGTCGTTGACATGCCATTTGGAACATACCAAGGTAATTCTGCAATTGCATTGGAAAGTGCGATTCGAATAATGAAAGAATCGAATGGTCATGCTGTAAAATTGGAAGGTGGTGCAGAAATCGTAGAGAGTATTCAGAGAATACTAACCGCTGGTATTCCCGTAATGGGGCATTTGGGGTTGACACCTCAATCCATTTACAAGTTCGGTACATACACTGTTCGTGCAAAGGAAGATGAGGAGGCTGCTAAGTTAATCTCAGATGCAAAATTACTCGAAGAAGCAGGTTGCTTTGCAATCGTTCTAGAAAAAATCCCTGCACATCTTGCAAAGCAGGTCAGTGAAGCCTTGTCTATTCCTACTATCGGCATTGGGGCAGGCCAAGATTGTGACGGACAGGTTTTGGTCCTTCACGACATGCTTGGAATTACTACTGACTTCTCTCCGAGATTCCTCAGGAGATATCTTGACTTGGAAAATCAAATTACTGGTGCGGTGGAACAGTATTGTTCAGATGTAAGAACTGGTGATTTCCCTAACGATGAAGAGTCATACTAAGCAATACTTGCTACTAGCATTACAGCTGGAAGAATACATGAAGCAATTCCAAAACCATGCCATATTCCATATCTAAATGGAGGATGGTCTTTTTTTGACCAAGATGCACATTGCCAAATCCAAACTAGAAATGGAAGTGCTATGTTGAAATAATTAGGTCCGAATGCCCAGAATCCAGCCATAGGGATGCAGACTACTCCGATTCCAAAAGCGTGCTCTTTGAAGTCTCCAGAGTTGGTTATTTTTGCTAGTAAAGGGGCAAATGGGGCCGAAAGAATCAATGTCACCATCGGAGGAGGAAATTTATTTTCATCAAGTAAGAAAACAGAAGCAGCCATAAGGGCTATTGCGAATGCTGCAGGCCATCCGACGTGGCGAAATTTCAAGTCGGGTTTCTCCTCCATGGACGGCCCACGAGTAGCCGATGAATAGAAGATGCGGAACCTCTTGGTTGGTACATGGCGAATGGAGGCATTGTTGCAGGCTGCCTAGCACCTCACCCACCTCACCTAGTGTATGCAGAAAACCCAGAACAAAATGAACCCTCTTCTGAGGGCGGTTGGGAGCAATTAAGGTGGGGCTATGAAAGGCTACGCGAATCATTGAAAGATGTAGATTATGATGTAATTGTAATATTGTCACCTCATTGGCAAACATATGTTGGTACACATTTCATAGGTGTTGAGAAGTGTTCATCAAAGAGCGTTGATCCAGTTTTCCCCAATCTTTTCCGATTCAACTACGATTTAACAATTGATGTAGAACTTGCTGAAGCAATTCATGACCAGGCTAAATCAGAAGGCATGTCTGTGAAGATGATGACAAATCCTGACTTTAGAGTTGATTATGGCACAATTGTTTCATGTCACATGGTTAGGCCAGAGTGGGATAAACCAATAGTTTCAATTTCATCAAACCGTAGTCTCTCATACTATTCTGTAGAGGTCATGCAAGAAATGATGATTGAACTTGGAAAGTCTACTGCGAAGGCAATTGAAGCAAGTGGTAAGAAATGCCTATTGATTGCAAGTAACTCACTATCTCATCGGCACTTCGTTACAGAAACAAACCCTCCTGAAGATATGAGTAAAGAGCACATAACAAGCCATGCAATGCATCTATGGGATATGCGTATGATCGAATTGATGCGCGATGGTAAGTCACAGCAGATCATCAATGAGATGCCGGAATTCTGTGAACAAGCAATAGCCGAGACCGATGGTGGGGCATTGACTTGGTTACTCTCTGCTATGGGTGTTCCCGAAGAACCAGCAATATTGCATGGATATGGAACAATCATAGGTACGGGCAATGCCATAATGGAATGGCCATGTCGAAACTGGGGTGCTTGAATTGACTGGTGAAGTAATCAAATCATTGATTGTGCCTGCACACCCACATCCCATTTTGTGTCCGGAAAAAAACGAGGGATGGCAAAAAATCCGAGATGCGTATGACGATGCTCGAAGACAAATTGAGGAAAGCGATGCAGACCTAATTATCATCTATTCCACGCTATGGCCAAGCGTAATTGGACATCAAATTCAGGCTGATCCTAATCCTGAATGGGTTATGGTTGACGCGGATTTCCATGATTTGGGCAGTATTCACTATTCATTGAAGATAGATACAGAGTTTGCTGAAGCATGGAACAAAGCAAACATCGCTAGAGGACTTGAGTCCAGAACCGTTGCCTATCATGGCTTCCCGATCGATGTTGGTTCAGTCGTTGCTTTGGAGTTGCTAAATCCAGACAACCGAATACCCGCAGTAATTTGCTCAACAAATGTATATTCCAATCGTGCAGAGACTACCGTACTAGCAAAATCATGTTTGGATGTAGTTAAAGCGCAAGGAAAGAAAGCGGTTGCAGTCTCTGTAATGTCTCTATCAAATCGTATGTTTACTGAGCCAATCCAGCCTCATGAAGATAGAATTCACTCCCTGAAGGATGATGAATGGAATCGCAAAATATTGGAATTCTTAGAGGAGGGGCGATTGGAGGATGTTGGTCAACTATCCAGAACAATTCATGACCAAATTAGAGTAAAGAAGGTAGTAGCATTCAAGCCAATGTGGTGGTTATCTGCAATGAATGGTAATCGCAATGACCTCACAGGTAATGTTCTAGCATACGAGCCAATACATGGAGCTGGCACTGCAGTTGTTGTCCTAGACCCAGAATCTAACGGAGGCGGAGATAAGGAATATGACGAAGATGATGTCGAATTTTACGGTGGAGACAGAGATGTCTTGGACTCTAAGAAAAATTCTGATGACGATACTCAACAAAATCTAGGGCCAGAACTCTATGACCCTGTGGAAGGTGAAACGGCGGTAAATACCAGTAAGGCACCAAAACCAGTAGGAGCATACCCTCATGCTAGAAGAGAGGGTGATCTGATTTACCTCTCTGGTGTTGGGCCAAGGCAACCCGGTGACAATTCAATACCAGGTGGGCCAATAAAAGATGCATCAGGTAATCCACTAAATTATGATATCAAAGCCCAAACAAGAGCAGTTGTAGACAACATTGCTAGAATCTTAGAAGAGGCAGGCTCATCAATTGATAATGTCATCGACGTAACATCATTTTTGGTAGACATGGATAGAGATTTCAAAGGCTACAATGAAGTTTGGGCTGAAACTCTCGGTAAAGTTGGACCTACTAGAACTACTCTAGCAATCAGGGCATTGCCAACACCTATTGCTGTAGAAATGAAAGTCATCGCTAAAGTGTAATTTCCACTTTCCGACACCTAATCATATCTTTATGTAGCAATAAATAACTACTTATGGCTGCTGAGAGTAAATATCTGAGAGTTTTGTCCCGGAAACCGGAAAGTTTGCAAATTTTGGAGAGATTCAAATGGACATTAAATCTACGACAGGTAAATTGCTCAAAGGCGATATCACTGGCGTCGTTTCTAATGTCAAATATACAATTGAAAGGACGCTTGGTCTAACAGGAGTCATCATAGTTACTATTGCTGCTAGTATAGGTTCAGGTTTGTTCGTATTACCATCCTTTGCTGCAGCAATAATGGGTCCTGGAATATGGCTTGCTTTCCTTTTAGCCGGTCTGGTATTTTTACCAGGAACTTTGTCAAAATCTGAGTTAGCTTCGGCAATGCCTGATAATGGTGGCGCTTACCTCTATTTGGAGCGTTCATTTGGACCACTTATTGGTACAATAGGCGGTTTAGGACTTTGGGCTTCGTTCCTGTTAAAGTCTGCATTTGCATTAATAGGATTTTCAGCATACATGTATGCTGTAACTAATTATCTTGACATTTCGACAAATTCGACATTGTTGATTATGTTGGCCTTATTGCTGATTACCTTCCTAAATATATTAGGAATAAAGAAAGTCAAAGCCTTTCAAACACCCATCCTTGCATTAACTACTGCTCTAATTGTTCTTGTATGTGTCATCCAACTTTTCGACTCAACCATCGATTTCTCTAGACCAATAGACGGTGCTTTTGATGTAACAAAGAGCGATCCTGGATTAGTTGCAGAGGCTGCTGCTCTAGTGTTCGTAGCTTATGCAGGGATTTACAAGGCTGGTGCTATTGGCGGTGAAGTAAAAGAACCAGAGAAAAATCTACACTATGGTATGCTGATTTCTCTATTGGCAATCACTCTATTTTACGTTCTAGTCTCGATTGTAATGATGGCTTCTGTTGAAGGCGAATGGTGGCTCAATAGTGATGGAGAACCAAGAGAAGATCCGATTTTTGCATTCGTCGATGCTGTTGCCTCTACAAGAGTAGGGATTGCGCTTGCTTTGCTAGCAGTTTTGACAATGATTTCAGGTGCTTTATCCGGTTTACTTGCGGCATCGAGATTTTTGTTTGCTATGGCAAAGGATTCTCTACTACCTGACTCGCTAAGTGATACCAACAAGAAATTTGAAACCCCGCATTGGGCGATTATTCTAACCGCTCTGACTATGGCAGTCTGCATACTCACTCTCCCTGTGAAAGATGTTGCAAAACTAGCATCGGGTTTCCAGATTATGGTCATTGTAGCATTGAACGTTAGTGTGATTGTCTTAAGGAGAGAAAATAAAGGAACAGAGTGGTATGAGCCAACATTCAAATCACCTCTCTATCCTTATGTTCAGATTTTTGGGACAATCGCTGGCACATACCTAGTAGTAATTATGGGGTCAAAGGCAATTATTGGAGCAACAGCGGCAGTTGTAATCGGTGTTTCAACCTACTACATCTATGGCAAGAAAAATTACCAAGTTGAATCTCCTGTTGTAAACGAGCAAGAATAATCAAGACAACCTTGTCCATTCTCCCTCTTCACTAACTAACCATGAAGTTAATTGTCCAGTTGAATCAACATACCAGCCGGTTTTCCCTTGTTCTGTTCCCGGGGCGGCTTGCATTACTCCAGTTCTTCTGGCTTCTGCTGCGAGTTTGGTGCGTAAATCTTCAGCCGATTCAGTAACTTCAGTGGTTGATGTTTCAGATTCTTCGACTTGTGTAGTAGCCTCCTCATGTTCAATCTCTTCATTTCCTTGATTCATTTCATTGTCAACATTTTCTTCAATGTCGTCATCAGAGAACTCATCTTCCCAGTCATAATCATCATCATCTGCATCTCCTCGCACCCTTCGAATTAGTACAAACATGATTGCAATGAACAGGAAAATGATGATTGATACAAGAGTTAGAGCAGTATTTGAGTTGCCCAGTCCTCCTCCAAATAATACAGCATCAACGTCAAAGAATCTTTGAGCAACTAATTCATTCCAATATATGTTACAGGATTGTGAATCTCCTGATTGTTCTATCGAGACTTCGTAAGTATCTCCCGCTAAGTGCGATGCAGTACCTGCTGTGCATTTGATTGTCACATCATCTGCATTCACTTCGATTCTATTTCCTGCCTGGTCAATGGCATGAATTCGAATGATCATAGTACCTCCATCTTCGGGATTTTCTTCTGGAATTTCAGCAAGTAATCTGGCTGGTGAACCCGGTGAAACTGTAATTGTAACATCTCTTATTGCTGAGCCTGTCTTCATTCTTAGGTTCCATTCTCCTGTCTTCCCACCTTCGACCATCCAGTATCCATCACCCTTAGAAGATGGAGTAACTATACCCAATGGGTCATCAAATTCAAACTCCACCTGTGTTGCAAGTGCAGAATTGCCATGGACATCTTTGGTAGTGATTTCAATCTCAATTTTCTCTCCACTATTCAGGGAAGCACCTTCATCGTAGTCCGTTGAAATGTATCTAGCAGTTCCTGCAATTACCTCTATATCGGTTATAGCAAATACTCCTTGTGCCATCGCTCTGATTTCATGCATGCCGATTGAATTGGGTACCCATCTCTGGTTTGCTAACCGGATTTCCATAGTCATGTCAACGTCGTCTACCATCCATGTTATTGGTACGCTAGCAACAGTATTTCCATACTCATCTTCAAACATTGGATTCAGATCTAATACATCATCAGATGCAACTCTAGTTCCACTTTGTGGTAGAATAATCCTGGCTAATTCTCCAGACATGATTTCTAGATTTAGTTCGGTTTCGTGAACAAGTTGTGTTTCATTGTCGAACCAGACAGCAGATATTGAGAAATTACCTACTGCCCCCGGTCTCAATTCAAACCAATCACCTTGATCGATAGGTGATAATTCAGATGCTATCGTCCATGCCCCATCTACAGTTAGCTTATTTCCAGCAGCATCGAAAGCCGATATTGATGCAACTATCATGTCTCCAGATCTTGGATTATCCTCTGATAACATAAGTTCAATACCACTAATTTCCCCTTGCATTACACTTACTTGTATTGTTGATGAGAAACCTTGGTCTTCCACTGCAATTGTCCAATTACCGATTTCAGATGGAATCCATTTCACTTTACCGTCTTCAAGGAAAAGAGAACCAGTTGGTATTGACCAATTCGCAAGAGGAACGGATATTTCACCGTCATTGCCCAATATATCTGACCGGATTGCAGATAGGGTAACATGAGAACCTGCTCGAATCTGAGTGTTTTCGATTCCTATGCTTAATCCAGTTGCTTGTGCTGGAAGAACTCTAATCATACCATATCCAGATGCACCCGAAGTGCTATTCACAGTTACATTCCAAATTCCCGGTGCATTAGCAAAGAAAAGTCCAGTGGGGGAAATGGTTCCATTTTCGACACTCCATGATAGACTACCTGCTTTTGATATTCCAACTTCATTACCATGTGAATCTTTAGCGATTGGAATAATGTGTTGAGTATTTCCACTTTGAACGGTTATACCATATGGAATCTCTAATGTTTCAGGCTTTCCTGGTTCAATATTGAAAGTAACTTGAAGTTCTAATTCAAAATAGATAACTCTCATTATCGTTGTACCTATTTCACTCGGTTCCCAAGTTGAATTTTGATGGTCTATGTGCCCATTTTCACATCTGTAGGTTAATTCGCCAGGCAATGGATTTCCTGCCCTATCTACCAATGTTGCATTCAAATCAATTATCTCGTCTATGCTTACATTTGTTTGATTGAATAATGATTGAATTGCAAATGGGTTGCCTGCAGTTACTTGTATTGATGTGGTAGTATTTATTCCGCCGCTTTCTGCTGTAATTACTGTGGTTCCAACCAATCCTGGAGTAAATAATCCATTGGAATCAATTGTCCCATAATCAGAACTCCAATTTATTGGATTTGAAAGAGTAGACCCACTTGAATCGGTCACCCTCGCTGAAAATTGGACTACCTGATCACTACTAACCGATGATTGGTGTTGTTCAATTACAATGTTAGAAGGAGAGGATGCTACCGCTGGTATTGAGATTTGCACAACTAAAAGTGCAATCAGCACACAGATCGAGACTTTCCTCACGATTATCCCCATTTGATCAAATTTTCAAGTTTAGTATATCTTTCGATTAATCTGACCATTCGCTCCAGTCTGAAGTTCCTGGGTCACGGTACCACCAATTTCCATCTTGGTCCTCTCCCCATTCAACATTATCTTCATCTACACGATAATCCATCATCCAATCTTCTTTTCCACCGCCAGTGAAGGGCGGTGGACCTGATGGTCCTGCTCCACCCACGCCAACTTCATCTGAATCGTCGCTCTCATAATCATCGTCATCATCGTCATCGTCATCATCGTCATCATATCCTGAACTTCCAGAGCGAAGTACCATAATTATCACAACAAGAAGAACAATTACAACAAGAATTGCAAGAACTCCACCTGCATAATACAGTGTTCCACCAGCTTCAAAGAATCCCATGAACGTTCCATCGACTTGTATTTTCGCTGATACTTCCTTGTTGTGCACAGATATTGTTACAGTTTGCTCTTCAGCATCAAGAGTGGTGATAGTCCATTTTCCATTTTCGACAGATTCAGCTGTCATCCTTCCAGTTAACTTGACTTGAGTTTCTGGAGGAACTGGAATTTCGTTTTCCCATGCATCGAAAGTCTTGACTTCAATATCAAATGATTCTAGTTGTAACACAGATTCTTGAAGAATAGTCAATTCTATTCTGTTAACGGTTTGGTGTGCTGAAACCGTAACTGTCCATTCTGCTTCTGCACCACTAGGGGAGCGGAATTTGAATGTGTGTTGGCCAGCCTTTGTTGCGCTCCAGTTGTAAATTCCTCCAGAACCTTCAATCGTTGATCCAGGTACAGCCTTGTTGTCTTTAGTCCAAAGCACACTTTCCAAGAATGTATTACCATCAGCATCGGTACCGGTTATGGTTAGTGTGTAAACATCACCGGCTTTGGCGGTATCTGCTATGACATCAATCTCAACAGTAACCGCCTTACCATGAGTTACTGACACAGTGACAGTTTCAGAAATATTGTAATCAGCATTTGATATAGCCCATGCTGTAATTGAGTAATTTCCTACTTCACTTGCTTCCCAAACTCCAGAATTTCCTACTATAACTGAAGTAATGTTGCTTGTTTCACCGGAATCTAAATCTTTGATTTCGTATGAAATTATTGAAGAATCAATACCATTTCCATCACTATCTGTCAATTGTGGCATGAATAATATGGGATCGTCCGCATCGATGTTTTGATTCAATTCAGTAGGCTCAATTAGGGTCACGCTTACTAAGTCTCCTTGGCTAACAAATATGTCAATAGTTGCTTGAAGAGTTATTGAAAGGTTTGCATCAGAATACGTTGCTCGAAGCGTATATTCCGAACTTGAGGAAAATACGGGAACAAATCTAGTAGTTGACCCGTAAATCTGTTCTTGTAAAACACCTTGATCATTATATTGAATATGTTCAACATTCCAAGCTACATTTACAGTCCACTTGTTTCCATCAGAATCTCTTGCTTTGACCTTGACGATGATTTCATCATCAGCAGTAATATTTAGAATGGTATTTTCTTCTTGTTCTACAGAATCAATTACTAAAATTAGTTCAGCGATTTCTCCTTCTGTGACCTGAATACCAACGCTGTTTGAGATACCAGCGTAACTCGCTGAGATTGTCTTTGAACCACGTCGTTGAGGGTCCCATTGAGCAGGTTCACCAACAGTGATAGTACCATCGCTAGTCGTCCAATTCTCTTGTGGAATTAGGACAGGTAAACGGTTGCCCATGATATCAATTCTTGTAGTGTTCAAGTATACGATTTCATCTGCTGTGACAAATGTCGACGATGGAATAATTTCTAGAATTGCCATTTCACCATGGTCAATCTCTATTGAAATTTCATAATACAATCCCTCAGTTGAGGTCATATTAATCATATAATTTCCTACGGTTTCTGCAAAGAATGTTCTGTTTGATTCTGTGAAAGTTCCTCCACCAACTGTCCAAGTAATTCCTCCGCCGTCAGCCAAATCTAACATATTGCCAAATTGGTCGTGTAGCGTCCAATTCAATTGGCAAGTAGTTCCTGCTTTGATTATACCTTCACAACCTGTTGCTTCATAGTAAACAGGTTCTCCTCCAATCACTATTATCGTCAAGTCAATTGTCTGCAAATTCCAGCCGATAGTTACAGTTTGATTTCCAGCATTGTATGGATAGAACGTGGTTCCAACCATTGAACCATTGGTAGGTGTAAATGATATCGCTTCTCCAGGTACTTGGTTTCCATATTGGTCAACAACATATGCTTCGATATTGTAAGTCTCATCAGCGGTGATAGTGGCTTCAGTTTCTGTTGTCTGAAGGAGGACTGGAGCACCAGGTGTTACGGTAATGCTTTCTTGTGCACAGATTATTCCAAAACAAGCTAGAACGGTGTGTACTCCTTCTAATTCAGGAGTGTAGAGTCCCGTAGGACTAATGCTTCCACTTGAGTTTGGTGCTACAGACCATACGACATCTTCTACAATCATTCCTCCAGTTGCATTACTTAGCATGTGGGAGAATTGAAGTCCTGTATCAGCGTTTGTTGTAGGACCAGTAGGTGAGATTGAAACCGAGTTAACATCTGTATAATTCAGCACAATCATTGGACGCTTACCGCTCTCTTCCAATTCCTCGCTAGAATAGAATTCGATGTGTGCAGGGAAACTACTACTCGTGTCCGGAATTACAATCCAAGCACTGTCTCCATTGATTTGCATGCTAGCATGACCGATATCTAGCCACACTTCTGTATCCCCTGGTAAGACCACAGTCTCAGAAATTGGAACCATCTCATATTCAATTCCAGCAGACAAACCTCCTGTACTCCAAGGCACTCCAACTTCAGAGTTATTCCAAGTTGAACCCGATTGTGACCATGAGTTAGTTATCAGTCTGTACACTGTCAAAGTTACTGGACCTATGGGGGCAGTATCGATCTGCAGGTTAATCGATGCGGAATGAACCATCGCTGTTGATGGGAATGGTATTTGTGAATTATCGAGTGCAAATATCATTCTGCATTCTGTATTCGAACCTTCACAATCGGTTCCTACGGCCAACGAATCAGAGCCATGGTTTACGTCTGCATCGCCACTTCCAATGTAAGAATCTCTAATATTTGTGTGACCGAGTTGTTCAACCTCATTTCCAGTTTGGAAATTATATGTCCAAGTATGGTCGTTATTGTATGTGTTATTTACGGGGTTACCTATTGCAAAAGTGCTACGAGTTGATGATGGGCCTGGAATTGAACCATTAAACGCCTGGACCCACCAATTGTAAACTTCACCTTGAACCAAATCCCTGGTGAATGTGAATGTGGTGCCGTTAATTTCTGGATTAATCCATGACAGGTACTTATTCTCTCCACTAGAGTTGGAAATTGTAACAACGTATCCTGTAGCATTTGACACGGGGTTCCAAGTCAACTGCGGTTTATCCAATGAACTAATCAACCATGAACTTGTATTGTAAAGAATTTCTCCATCTGGTGGATAAACCAAACTCGGCTGAGCGGGAGGAATTATTCCATCTATATTGTCAACATATCCCAAAATCAGTTTTGGAGGGTAATCGCTGTGACTATTGTCATAAAACAAATGGCTAGAAGAAGGAATACCCACTGCTTTCAACATTATTGACATCGTGTAATTTCCACTTGCTATGTTTGTTTGTGCTAAAGATGTAATATCCCAATACTGTGCACCATTTTCTGGTGAGACCAATAGCGTAGATCGAGTTATCTCATTTGTTGAGCAGGCTGGAGCCGAATTCCAAGTCAGATTGTCTTCATTGAATGTATCACAAGCGTAAACCCCCACAGTAAGAGGAGATGTTCCAGTTACGTTGTAACGATGTAGATTCAATAATACGTTGGTTGGTGTCATAGTTGAAGGGAATGGCAATTCAGAAAGGTTGAATGTTAGCAATATTCTTGATTCACCAGACCCACTAGAAGGTAAGCCAAGTCTCAGTTGACCAGTGCTACTAGTAGAGTTAGGGTCACTAGAATCAATAGAAGAATCTGGTATGCTGGGTAAGCTTCCTGTTTCAGAAAACACGGACCCTTCATAGAGCATAACTGTGTTATTACCCATCCCATCATCCGTGCCAATGGCATTTGGAACACGGTATGAATAAACATCAGACCATTTCCCAAGTCTATGGTCTTGTTCAGCTCTCACTCTCCAATATATCCAATAGTCTCCGTTCAAGTAGTTTTCAAATGTGAACGACAAGTTTACTAAATCCCATTCTCCATTGAATGTATTACTGTCGGAGAAATCGTAACTCGATGTATTTGACTCATTTGTGAAAGTAGGGTCGGTAGAGAATTCCATTAGCCAAGTCGTTTCATTGTTTTCTGAGGAACTCCAATTAAGTGTAGTATTCTCCGCTCCACGTGGTCTAGAAGCAGTTTCATTCCAAATCGTTGCACCGTCCAGAGGATACAGATTTGTTGGTTGGCTTGGTAACCATTGACTGCCAGTGCGCCAGGTCAGAGACACTTCCGGACGCATTGATTCATCACTGGTATAATCGCTGCTTGCGAATCGCCAATCATCAAAGGTATCCCCAACAACCCACAATCCTAAATTCACTTTATCTAAACCGTTAGAATGAGCATGTTGCACAGCATAAGTGATGTTTAGTTCAACACTGTTGTCGTTGTAATTTAGAGTCGACATTTCAAATCGGGTGTCGCAACGTTCAACAGGCCATATCGTAGAATTACCATTTGGAGAATTATACGTCGCATTTTCATTCCATTCATTGAACAATTCACAAACTGCTATTCTAATGGTCTCTTGATTGCTTTCTCCACCACTTAGTTTGCTCAGTGTGAGTGTTGCTTCAATGAATTCATGTGAGTTAGGAATTGGCAAAGAAGACCAATTTACCATAATGTTACTAGATGTCGCAAAATTAGACGAGTTTGTCAGTGGTGAGCGGCCAATGATTAATTCATTGGATGATTCATATGCTGAGTTTGTGGACGCACTATCGAGATAAGTATCCATGAATATTGCTGGGTACTCTAATGCTTTGACTAATTGTCCTTGTTGGAGAGATAGTTCAGCATCTGTTGAGTTTATGCTAGTTCCAGTGTTTTCAGGTATGTGGAAAATTGTGTCATTACCCTTTGCACCAAGAATGTCATTGGTAATAGGTTGAACGAACCATTTCCATGAGTCGCCTGCTTTCAAGCTAGCATGGCCAGTAGGAGGTGGTGTCCAAGTTAAGTTGGTCAAATCCCAACCTACTGTTGAATCTCTACTATCATACATTTCCCAACCATCTCTTTCATCGGAGTAATTGTTCCAGATGTAAATCCTCCAATCGTCTACATTTCCGGGGTTGGGATGGCTCCATGTTAAGGGACTGTTAGTTTTTGGAAGGAGAGCATGTGTGGATGTATCCCAAGTAATTTCGTCATTAACAGGATATGAATTTACTCCAGCAACTTCAGGTGTAGATGGATTTCCAACACTCCATGTTAGGTTCAGCCACGGTTTGTCGTTTGAATTACCTTCACTAGATGTAAATGTGGTTTGCCCTTTTCCTATTGAGCCTACAACCATTATTGAGAGGTGTGTTTCACCGTTTGCAAATGCATGTTGGACCAATTCTGTCACATCGAAATTCATCCACCATGAAGCGTCTCCTTCTTTAATATCAGACATCATTCCTCTGTCACTATCCCCCATCGCTCCAGGCATTGACCAATTGTTAACTCCGTCATATGTTGTTCCATTTGCACTCGTATTCCATGGAACAAGCGCTGGATGAATGGAGACCGCGTTGTTTGTAGACGAACCAAACTGAGCATACAGATTTAGAACTGCTTTAGAGATATGTGCTCCCTGCGGGTTTGGTAGTTCTGTTAATGGAATCTTCAACAGTCCAGTAGCATTAGATCCACCATTACTTGTTCCAACTTTGAACGATGATGATGAAGATTGGTCAGAAGTCGCTCCAACTCCAGAATCTGCAACCCAAGTGTCGATGAAGTTTGGTAAATTCAGCGAGGGCATAGCCTCGCGGTGTCTTATTTCAACTGCAGTTCTATTAGAATCGATGCTCCATGTTGTAATATCTGGCAACAAGAAGTGGAAAGCATTTGACCAACTTCCGATTTGATTTGTAATGCTGGTTGCACGCACTCTCCAATACCAAGTTTCTCCTTTATCGAGAGCTGTAGAAACATTGTAGGTTTGATTGATAACGTCAAATCCTACGTTATTCCAACTGGTTGCCATAATGAGATTTGATGAATCAAAATTAGGGGATGTGTCTAATTCTACGGACCATCCGCCTATATTCGTACTGTTTGCAGTGTAATTCCAGGTTAGTTGTGGATTTTGATTAGGTTCAGGATTTATTCCTTGTTCGATTGACCAAGAGCCGTTTAGAGGTAATACTGGTGTGGGATTGGAAGGTATTGCATCAGAACCGGGGACATAAACGAACGATATTTCAGGTCGATTTACCGAATTTGCCGAGTTAGGATAAAGGAATGCTTCCCGATTATTTCCGGACCCAGCATCAATAATTCCCAATATTAAATCAACGGATCTACCTTCTCTCATTGCATTTTGGACCGCCAGAGTAATGTCCCATTCAATCCAATCTCCATTACTAAAACTGCTGGTGCTAGCAGAGTCCAGCAAACTCGATTTTTCCCATCCTTTTGCTCCACTAGTTCCCCAAGGATTTGTTCCATCATATGTAGTCCATGTTGCGGAGTCTTCCGACCAGTTGTTCTGCAAGCTTTCCCAAGCCCCAATACTGGGCGCACCTCCAGGGTTACCTGCTAGTCTCATTTTCAGAGTAGCAGATTTCACAGCATATCCTTGTGGAAGCATATGGCTTGTAATATCACATCCAATCAAGACAACAGTCTCCGATGGTGCTGTGTTGTATGAAATCATTAATTCATTTTCATCATTATAATTTGTTGATGGAGAGCCGCTGTCAATAAATGTGTCTTCACAACTTGGTGCATCGCCAGCAGTAGTTGCATTTCCTTGCGATAATCTCAACCTATGGTCATCGTTTTGTATGTGCTCTGATTCCAACCCGGAAACTAAGAAAGATGAAGTGGACCACCACGAATGGTGTTTACTTGTTGAATCGATTTGTGCAAGCCTCCAATGATATAGGACTCCCTCTTCTAATGCATCATTTCCTGGTATGCTCCAAGTTCCATCCGTTGAATTGAATTCTGTGCTTGTTGCAGTATTGAAGGAGCGAATAATATTCCTGTATTCCAAGTCGGTTGAAATTTGCATCAACATATCTCCTGACCAGTTTATGGTTCCATCCCAAGTTAATGTAGGAGTGGTATTTCCAGAGAGGTTGTGACCGGTTAAATTCCAAACAGGTGCGCCATCTGAAGGAGAGGTATGATTCGGAATTGTTGGCGGGCCATTACTATCCCAATCATATGTTATGGACATTGATGGTCCATTACAATCATAAGCATCTGAACTGCATATCGTTACCCATTTCGTAGTGGTTGAATCTATATCGAAAGTAGATGCTATCAACATTAAATCTAGGTGTGATGAAGTTTCCAAGCCTAATGCAAGTGCAGCATTATTATCATCAATCCATTTTTGAATAATTACTGTCAAGTTCACATCAATGTTTGAAGAGGATTGGTTTCCATCAAATGATCCAACAGACATGGAAGGAACTCTTCCTCCATCATTCCAACCATTTACTCCATCATACTTCCTCCATGTGGCTCCATACTCAGTCCATTCTTCACCATAGAAGGCGTGTATGCTAACTTCAGCATTATCTGTGAAACCAATTCTTTCGAGTGCAAGAGTTGCATCAATTATCGATGAGTTAGTGTGCAACCCAATATCATCCAAATTTATTCTCATTAATCCATATTGTTCTGAGGATGGAGATGTTCCGACTGTAAAATTACTGTTGCCACCCATGTTTGAATTTTTCATACTTGAATTCACGAAGGTTTCAATAAATGTGTATTCAGACAAACCAAGATTTTCGAAATCTATGTTTACAGTTCCATAATTTCCATTCTGTACTGCCGTATGGTCTGGAAGGTGGAAAAATCCACTTTCCCATTGACCTACCGTGTGTGTAGCGTCAGTGGCTCTCATTCTGTAATACATTGTTGTTGAATTAATGAATTCATATCCAGGTGGTATAGTCATTTCTCCTGATGTGGAGCCGAACGTGAATAGAGATGAATTAACAACCGAGTTGTAATACCAAAAATTGTCGGTATTTGATTTGAAATCAGGGCTTATCGAAATTTGGACTTCAGCATGATTTCCTGTCATATTATCCCATGAAATTTTTGGATTAGTTGCAGCAGTTAACAAGAATTTGTTATTATCCATCAAAGCAGATCCATTATCTACGAAATTTGGAGTTATGATTCCCCCGCTTGAATGATTTCCCAATTGATGGTCAATTATCAGTGATGGTCTGCTATTTGTGTCTGCAGATTCAGACATGTGACACTTGTAATAGCCATTAGTTGCAGAAACTAATATTTCAATCGTATTCTTTGAGTTAATAACTGCCTCTTGGACAATTGAGGTTACATTGATCTGGAATGTATTGTTTCCATAGCCATATAATGGCGGCTCCCAATCTCCTCTATCTGCAACACCCTCTACTCCTGGCAATTGCCATGGAGTGTTGCTGTCAGAATCATACCAGGTAACATTGGCCTCATCCCATGATTTCTTTATTCTCGAAGTGAAAATATTGATTTCAGAAAGATTTTCAATATCTACTCCACAAGTTAAGTTTAGTATTGCACCAGTGACCATGTCTCCACTTGGGACAGAATTATTGAAGGAAAATAACAATCTAGACTCTCTGTTGCTAAAATCAGTTCCAAGGCTATCGGTTTGATTTCCCATCGAAGAGTTCAAAGAATTTTGTTGTATACCTGAATCCTGCGTTGCGTTGAAAGTAGTCGTTGTCCTTAGAGTCAAGTTCCTTCCTTGTAGTTCTTCATTAGACCATTCCGGAATGGCTTGTGGTAATGCTAAATCTGCGAATAAGAACATGATTACTAACATCAGTGATGTTGTAATTTTCCGGCGGTCGCGGTTGCTTGAAGACATGGGACTCGGTTAGCCACTGTAGGAGGTGGTATAGTTTCCTTTCGGCTGGCCACCCGTAGGGTGGCCGCCTAGAAGTTGCAGTTTTTTTTTCGAAAGCGAAGGTTCAAGTTCGTCCGATTCTGACGGGATAAGGTATGAGCGAACTTTGGGTTGAGCGTCATCGACCCCGGACGGTTGGAGACATCAGAGGACAAGCATCTGTTGTCCAAAGATTAGCCTCATATGCTAACTTGGCGGACTTTCCACACCTACTATTTGCAGGGCCTCCTGGCACTGGAAAAACGACTGCTGCTATGGCATTGACAAGAGATGTTTTTGGCCCAGAATTTCGCAACAATTTACTTGAGATGAATGCTAGTGATGAGAGAAAACTCGAGAGCATCAGAACAAAGGTCAAACAATTCGCTAGAACCTCTCCATATGGAGATGCAAAATTCAAGATCATTTTCCTAGACGAAGCAGATGCCCTTACTCACGATGCGCAAGGTGCCTTGAGGAGAATAATGGAGCAGTATGCACAGACTTGCAGGTTCGTACTTTCTTGCAATTATTCCAGTAAAATCATCGAACCAATCCAGAGCCGGTGTGCAGTTTTCAGATTCAGACCTCTTGCGGATGCAGATGTCCTAAGCCAAGTGAAAAATGTGGCAGAATCAGAAAAGGTGGGATTAGACGATGAAGCAGCAGAAGCATTGGTTAGAATCTCACAAGGAGATTTGCGTAAGGCAATAACAGCCCTTCAGGTAGCAGCGGCTCTTGAAAAGAATGTCACGCGTTCGCTAATCTATGAGACAAGTGCTACAGCACCCCCAGAATCGCTTCACCAGTATCTAATGGCTTGCCGCCAAGATGGATTCCATGCTGCAAGGAGAAGACTTAGAGATTTACTTGACAAGTATGGTTTAGCAGGAACCGATTTTGTAAATCAACTGCATAGAGAATTATATGGTGCAGATTTCCTTTCAGAGATGCAAAAACTTGAGTTAACTGAACTAATGGCTGAAATTGATTTCAGATTGGTTGAAGGCGGCGGCGAGGCGATCCAGTTAGATGCTCTTACGGCTAGACTTTCTAAGTTACTCGGCTGATTCTTCAACCACAGGTTCCTCAACAACTAGAGTCATTGTAATTGTTCGCTCATTTTCCCATGGGTCACCATCTTCGACGACCTTTATTTTTACCTCGTAAGTTCCTACGTCAAGTCCGGCAGGAACCTCGACTGCCACTGGATAGTCAATGTCTTTGTGTGAGCGTACTGAGTCGAGTGCATCTGGATTCGATTCGGCTAGTATGGGCCAAGAATTGTTGGTCGATTCTCCGTTGAATGTAATGGAATATTCCGAATCGCTCGCATCGTTATTGTCACTGAATGACAGAACAAGATAATGCATTCCAGTATAACCTTGTGTCAAGTAAACTTTGTCTTTAGATTCGTCAGTGAAATCGAATCCTTCTTCACTTGACGAAATCATTCCCCAGCCATCATCGACCTGTGGAGCAGCTATATCTGCAAATGGTGCATTTGTAAGTAGGAATGTTATTGCTAGCCAAGTGAATACATGTAAGAAAGAAGCTTTGAACCAGGTCCCTCTAGTGTAGTGTTCCACAAATTTTTCAGGCAGTAGTGCCCTGTGAATAGAAGGTAATAGGAAAATTGCCATCATTGGAACGAACCACAACAAGTCAGCATTTCCTTGCGAACCAGGCATGGCAACATAACGCATTACTAGAGCCATTGTGGTCGCAAAGGTTACTACTAGCCACATTGAAACAGTATCAGCCTTTTCTTTGGAAACATGTTTCACTGGGTCGAAAGATTCGATACCCATATCGGCACCTGAGCGATTTTTCTTTCGCTCTTTGTCGCCAGCACCACGGTTTCTCCGTTCCGCAGCAGCGGCAGCCATGGCGGTGCTTATGTCTACCATTATGGCAGGGGGGAGGTTCCAAGTGAATGAATGCTATGGTTAAAAATTGTAAAATTAACTTGGATAAATGAACAAGATTTTGCCGCATTATTCAAAGAGGGGAGTACGGTGGGCAGAGTGCTTGCCGGGGTGGCGTAGTTGGTGGCGCGTCGGACTCATAGGGCAGTTCCAAGGAACTTTTTGTGACGTACCAAAGCCCCTTCACATGTCTGAGACATCCGAAGGTCGCGGGTTCAAGCCCCGCTCCCGGCACTTGAATCAAACAGATTTGGCAGCTTGGCTTTGCATTTGACCTGAATCAGTCACCGCCTCTGGTAGTTGAGTTATTGCTCAACAACTCATTTTCAATAAGAATATACAGAATAATTGCATATTGAGTTGAAATTATATTTCAAAAATTAGTTTTGATAAGTTAGATTTGATACAAGAAAATATAACTAAGAAATTTGAGAATAGGATAGGTCGGTAGTATGAAGAGAATTTTTGATGGGATGACTAGTTTCAGTACTGAGAGGCCAAAAACGACTATTGCCATTATTTTGGTATTCCTACTTTCACTAACTCCAAATGCTATGTTCATCAAATTTGACAACAGTGAAGATGCTTTTTTCCCAGACAATGAAACTGTAAGATTGCTCAATGAGGTAGAAGATGAATATCAAGCTTCTATTGATTTCATTCGATTTATTGATGATATTGATTCTGGAGACCTGTATGATGAATCTACTTGGAAACAACTCGCTACATTGGAAGCAATTTTGTTGGAAAATCAAGATTTACAAGAGTATCAGTATCCACTATTCGGTATTCAACCTAATAGCGGAATGGCTAGTGCTGCAATTCAGTGGCACAATCTACAGGACCCGATAACTGCAGATTCTTGGATCTCTAATTTACAAGTCACCATTGACGCAGTTGCTGCATCTGACAATGAAAGCCTAACCAGCAATCTTGCAAACCTTAGCGCAGCTAGTTCTAGCATTCCTAGCCCAAGTCTAGTAAGTGCTGATGATTTGAGGAATTGGCAACCAGGTGACCCTAATTTGTGGCTTGAAAGAATCGATGAAGGAGCAAATATAACTTCAAGTCTGACAGAATTATCAATTGGTCTGACAAATCTGGTTCAAGGACCAAACAGTAGTGAAATCGCAATTGCAACAGGACCAATCTCTGGGAAAATTGGAATGTTAATGGGTATGCAATCAATTGATTATCGTTCAATGATGACTTCCAATCTTCCGGCTGAAGATTCAACCGAGCCTTGGGACTCCGATGGCCCAGTATTGACTACTTTCGTTATTGTGACAGAGCCTGGTGAGCACGATGTTGATGTCATTGGGGATGTTCAAGAAAAGGTTACTGAATGGGCAGAAGAACTGGCTGATAATGCTAAATCAGAGACTGGAGATTCCGATGTTTCTGTGTTCTCATTTTCGCAACTCGCGACTGGACAAAACGCAAACTTGGGTAAAGAGTTGGGAATTCTAAACTCTCTATGTTTGTTACTTCTTGGTTTCATATTATGGACAAAATTCCGCAGTAAGCGAGATACTGCGAATGTGTTGGTATTGACTGTATTCGCAATCCTAGCGACATATGGAATGGCTGGTTTGCTCACACTACTCGGTGTGAAAATGGTATTCAATGCAGCGATGAACTCTATTCCAATTTTGTTGCTCGCTATTGGTGTTGACTATGGTTTGCACGTAGTAGCAAGAATTAGAGAAGAGTTACAGGACCAAGAAAAAGCCGACCCACAGGGTAGAGAGACTTTGAGAGATTTCTCAATAGAGGCACGAAGAATAGCCATTCGCAAAGGAACAATTCTGACCTCTGCAGCATTGATGGTTGCAATCTTTACCGACATGGTTGGTTTCCTTTCCTTCAGATTCTCTTCTCAGCAATTCTTGGTTTCATTTGGTACGGTTATCGCAATCGGATTATTCTTCATCTATCTGCTGAGCATTACTGCATTACCTGCATTGATGATGATTATACCGCCAAAGAAATTGCCTTTGGAAAAGTCTGGTAAGAACGATATTGGCCCAATCTCTTCATGGATTGGTTCGCTTGTAAATGTGCCACAGAAAGTGATTTTTGTTACGATATTGATTTCAGTTCCAATGTTCCTTGGCTTCCAACAATTAGAGGTAGGATTCGATACTAGAGATAATTTCGATGATTCGGTTCCGGTTGTGCAAGATTTCTTACTGATTGCTGATGAATTTCAAAGCAGCCCATCTCCATTGTATGCTGTTTTGGATGGCGACGTAATCTCACAAGAGGGTAGGGCTCTCTATGATAACGTTGTAATGGAGTTATCTGATAATCCGAAAACGACGGGATTGCCTATTGGAATATGGTCTGTCCTTGAAGAATCTCGTACCACAAATAGCGAACTTGATGCCTTGATGAATGGATTGAGTGATGATGAATCCTCTTGGTCTGCGCTTGAGACTTGGCTGTTAAGTGAAGATGGAAGAAATATTTCCTCTGGCAATCTTAATTCAGATGCTTCACAAACAGTGATCTCCTTCCAGGCAGCGACTTTGGATTGGCAAGCTACAGCTGATTTCGAATCTGATTTGTCAGCAAATCTAGCCGATATTGCTGATGACACTGAGGGTGATTTCATTGTTCAACTATCTGGACGTTCACTAATTTTAGCACAAGTTACTGCAGACGTTGCTGACTCAGCAGTCATCTCAACTGGTACAGTTGCTGCGGTAATTTTATTGATGCTAATCAGTATCAATACAGTGCGTCAAAAGGATTTGGTTAAGGGTGCTGCCAGAGGGTTTGTTACTTGGATTCCGCTGATGGTAGTGGTTGTTTGGGTCTATGGAATAATGGGTCTAACTGGGTATCAATTGAATTCACAAACCGTGACTATTGGGGCTTTGACTCTTGGTTTAGGTGTTGATTATGCGGTCCACTTAACGACAAGATTGGAGGAAGAAGTCGAACACGCCCCAGATGCTAATCCTGTAGAATGGTCCACTAAATCGGTTGCAACAACAGGGCGAGCTATGTTTGGAGCAGCATTAACTACAGCAGGAGGATTTTCAGTACTAAATTTCTCTTCATTAGTTCCATTGCAACTATTCGGACAAGTATTCGTGGTAGCAATTATCCTTGCACTTATCTCAAGTTTGTTTGTCCTACCAGCAATGTATACTCCATTCTTGAAACAGGATGCAAAGAAGTATTTGGCTGCTAGAGCCACAACAGAAAGCGAATAATCAAACCGCTCTGTCTTCTAATAATTCTAGAGGAATAATCTCTAACGCTTTGATATTAGTCGCCTCAAGGTCAACAGGACAGGC
>MDSV01214353.1_pt1 | contig 49116 bp, 30 predicted proteins | sample 810851 | NCBI WGS metagenome assembly MDSV01 (sample SAMN05326640, study PRJNA326480) | marine metagenome | isolation source: seawater | place: Atlantic Ocean: North East | collected 2012
AAATTGTCTTGGTTTCTATCTTGGTGTCTCGCTTAGACAACACCAGTCAACAGATGATTAATCAAAATGGATTCTTTGGTTCCTCTTGATTCCAAAAGCCTTCTGCTTGAGGCTGTTGCATAGTGGTTTGTGGCTGAACTGGAACATCAGCATAATTTTTCTGATATACTGGTTGTGTCACAGTCGTTTGGTTAGGTTGCATCATCATATTATTCATTGGCATCCCAGTATTTTGGATAATTACCTTTTGTTCATTATTTACTAAAAGGCCCAGGATCAATCCAAATCCAAAAATTCCAACTCCACAACAAATTCCCATAAAACCTGCTGCACCTTGGAAAAATCCACCTACTGCTTCACCAAGTTCCTCTCCAATGACATCCCATAATGGGACAATCTCATATCCGTGACTTGCTTCCATAGTATATTCTCCAGCGTTAAATTCCCAACTGGAGATTGAGGCCATGTGATACCATCCTGCAGGGTCGTCTTCCCACCCGATTGGTGCTCGACCATTTTCTTCACATTCATCTTTCAAATCTATAGTATCAGTTGAATTTGACATTGTTATGGTAAATTCATCACACCTTACATTGTCACGTACCATGATTATCATGTCATCACCATCAAAGTCGTAGGTAGACATACCACTAGAGCCACTAAAATCGCTTTTCTCCACTGGATTCCATTCTCCGGAATCATCTATATTTTCCCCACCTAATACCATTAACAAAACGCCCCCAAGGATGACAAGAACGCCAACTCCCATGAAGACTTTACCTACTGGATGCATGGTTTATCGTGAGCGTAATTGCCATATAACGCTATTGTTCAGTCAAAAATCAGTTTTTTCGCACTTTATCCAAAGTTCTCTTTGATTTGCTTTGGGTTAACTTCACCTACAATAGGCATACTCTTTGACATTCAAGTTACCTATTCAGGTATTGGTTGTTGGTCCCACCATGGTGGCGCCAGGAACCATGCCTCGTGAGAATTTGGTCTGTCAATTATTGGCATTCCTACCATCCCCCCATCAACATCTAATCCGCCAAGTGGGTTTGTTGCACAGGGGCTAGGCAGGTAGTCTTCACCAGATTCGGTTAATTCGATTCGTAGTGTGTGACCAGCTGGTACAACTACATCGAGGGGATTGAATTCCATCAGCATGGTGTAGGATGTGAAGGGCGAGGTTGGTTTTGCATCATATCCACCATCTCTATACCTAATGTCCATTGTCGCATGACCAAGTCTCAAATCATTTTCATTATCATATAATGTGGCGAATATTTGCCCACCTTGACAAGCTTGGGTAGTGACATCCAAATGAAGCGTTGGCAGTCCAGATATGTGAGTTAATTCACTTAATTCTTCACCTACAAGGGTTACAGATGATCCTTGAGCATTTACAGTCGAACCAGTTACAGTCCAACTATTGCCAATCTCTTGCATATTCCATGTCATATCTTCAGGCGGCCATGTCTCTTCTAGATGCCATTTACCATCATTAGTTTGGATTTGTACCATCGGTTCAGGTTCTTCACCTATATCTTTGAGATAATAATTGAACCATTGATACAATTCTACAGCCCAATCCATTCTACTCATGTTCGGATAGGCTTCTAATCCATATCCTGAACCTAGCTCAGAGTGTCTATCAGGCTGGTCAGGATAATTATGAGCCCATTGCCCAGCAATTGCTCTGGCGTTTATACCTGCATCAATCATCATTTGATAAGTTGGAAATGCATGATACGGGTCTACGTTCCAATCCTGTAATCCCCATACTAAATACACGCTACCACGGTAATTTTCCAAAACATCAGGTAGGTGTCGTCGCTCATCCCAGTAATCATTCCATTGAGCTCCACCAATTTCAGCGCCAGCCCACGTGGTGAGTGGATTCAATGGCCCAATTGCGTCATCAGTACACATTCTTGAATCATCAAAACCCGGGTCTGCAGTAGCACCTTCATACAGCACATCGTAAAGCATAGCCCGTGCTTCAGAGGAACCGTTCCTGTAGAACATCTCTTGAACACCAATTGAGCCAGAGATAGGAACTATGGTTTTGAGGTGTTCACTTGGATTCTGTGCGGCTTCCCAATTGGTCGTACCAGCATATGATTTACCCATCAATCCAACATTGCCGTTAGACCATTCTTGTTTTCCTAACCAATCGACCACTGCTTGGATACCTATTTGCTCGCCTAGACCCTTAACATCTTGGCAGTGAGTTGATTGTCCAGTACCGAACGTTGATGCTTGAGCAAGCGCGTATCCGTGAGGTACGAATGTGTCGTAGACCCACTTGCCTACACCACCATCCGGGACAGTATTTGGCGATGAGTCATCTCCAGCAATACCTTCTCCTCCAAAGTCATAATATGGATGTATGGTCATTATCACTGGAACTTTAACGCCTTCCTCAACATCTGGAAGCCACAGTGCTACATGCATTAAATCAGCACCTGGAGAGCCAACGTCTTGTTCACTTAGTGGCAAATCTACTTCAATGAAATGTTCGGTGTATGGTTTTGCCTCATGGGTGCCATTTACCGGCAACTGAGCGCGCATTGTATCCATCGGCAAATCCATCTGGTGCCGTAAGTGAACAGGAGTTTCCCACCATTCACCAGAAAATGAAATAGTATCATTCGAATCATGAACGATCACATTACCAAAAGACATTGAGACCAGGAGAAAGGCAATTGAAATAGCGACAGTTGATAGCATTGAGAGGTTTAATTCTCGGCGGCTGGAGGTTGGTGATTCCTCAACCAATTCAGCAACGTAGACCTCTCCCTCTAACCCGGAAGATACTGCTGCCATAGTACAATCCAATCACTACTTGCTCATGAGTATGACGCATCATTGTCGAATTATTCATCAGTGAGATAGTTTTCGTAATGTCATGCGAGGACGAATTGCCATATTCCTCGTTGTTAATTTCATGTTGGTACTTCTGCCAACAAATGTTTCAGGACTTGAGGATGCTCCTTACTGGCGCTCTAATGGCTTAGACCCGGCACTGTGGACTGATGGGCCAGTTGAGGAAGACACGCCGATGAATCAATCATACCAAGGGAATGCTGTTTTGGTGATTAATGTTACATATTTCGATGGTATTTTTGGCGATGATGTGACTGGCGAGATAACAATTGAATTATTTGAGCAATGGGCTCCGATAACTACTTCCAATATCATTGAACATATCGAGTCAGGACTCTATGAGGGAGTATTCTTCCATCGCGTGGTTAACGACTTTGTAATCCAATCTGGTGACCCGGAGTGTAAGATAATCGGAGTATATCCCGTGACATCACCTCAATGTAGCGGCGGGGGCACTGGGGAAACAATCCCACTTGAGCACAATGAAAATCTCTCACACGTTGATGGTGCAATGGGCATGGCAAGAGGGGCAGAAGAGGACTCAGCAGACTCCCAATGGTATATCACAGACACTGAGCAACATGGTTTAGATCCGGAAAATAGAGATGATGGAGGCTATGCTGTATTTGGTATAGTTAGAGACGGCATGACTCATGTTCGTGAAATTGCTGAAACTCCAACAGTGACTAATCCGGCTCCAGATAACTTTGCAAATCCAGGGCCCGATTTGCTTGGCCGTCCTCTTCAGGAGGTTCGGATTAATGAGATGAAAATGATTGGCGTTGCTGACCCTGACGGAACAATTAGATTCGGTGTAATGGCAGAGGAATCAGAGCCACTAATTTCCAGTAAAGTATTGAGCATAGGTGTGCTAATCCTGATTGGTATAATCATGATGTTTATTGCTAGAATAGACCCTCCTACTTCGTTAAATGAAGATACGATAGTGACTTATGATGCTGTGTTAATCAATGATGATTAAATTTCAAAACTAGGAATATCTCTTTCAACTTTGCATATAATGGTACAAATATGCGAATGGCCTCAACGCTGGTGTTACTGCTGGTCATCGCTTTAATACCTCTTTCATCATCGACAAATGCTCGTTCAATAGATGTTGATATTTCTGTTATGAAATATGATTGGTTATCTAATGACACAATCGAACTAAGTGTTGAAGTTTCAAATGCACCATTTAACCAGCAGTTCGTTGCACAGTACTCAATTCTAGATTTGTCAGGGGCTGAAGTTCTAATCGGCGATTATGTTTTCCAATCTTCAGGTCCAGCCACACAATTTCCACTGTTGGTGAAGCATTTTTTTGACACATCTAATTTTTATTTCTTACAACTTTCAATATTAGATACTAATGACGTAGTCGTTTCCACCGACGAAATTTCGTTTATGGTTTTTCAAAATACAATGATGCCACAGATATCTAACTTACTGGCATTTGGTGATTCTTTATCCGATATGGGTAATGCAAAGGATAGCATACTGAACGTCCCAGATGTACCTCCATATTGGCAGGGTCGATTTTCTAATGGCCCAGTTTGGATAGAATATGTTTCACAAGCTTACGGTGTTACCACCACTGTTGGTTCACTCAGCGAACAAGGTGATAACCGTGCATTTGGCGGTTCGCAAACAGGTCAAGGCTTCTCCTATGTGTTACTGCCAAATGTCGGCACTCAAATATCAAATTATTTGGCCAATGTTCAATCATCAATTAGCCCAAATGAGGTGGTATCGCTGTGGGCAGGAGGTAATGATTTCTTATATGGCACGGCTAATTCAGACACCATAGTCGCAAATATGGAGTCACATATTAGACAATTAGAAGCCGTTGGTGCTAGAGAATTCATCATCCCAAATCTACCGCCGCTAGAAAAAACCCCAGAAATTCTTGGTAGAAGTCAAAGTCAGCAGAATGACATTGCTGCAGAGGTAGTTTCATACAACAATAAATTGTCAAATCTAATCAACAATCTCATTGCTGAGTTATCAGTAACTGTTCACTATATCGACGCGTGGTCATTATTCAACGATATTGTCGATAATAGTTTAGCATTAGGGATAACCAATACACAGGACTCAGCATGTAGTGCATCTGCCACCCTGCTACCGCTGCCAATTTGCAATAGCGGTTCAACGATTGCACAAAATCCAGATGAGTTTTTGTTTTTTGATAAGGCACATCCTACTAGAGTAATGCATGAATTTATTTCATATTTTGCCATTCAATCAATCGGCTCTCCAGACACCGACGGAGATGGAATAATCGATACCATTGATTTGTGCGCATGGACTGAAAATAATCACCTGCCAAATAGTGATGGCTGTTCTTGGGAACAATTAGATGATGATGAAGATGGTGTGGATAACGGCGCCGATACTTGCCAAAATACTCAAATTGGTTCTCCAGTAGATGAGAATGGTTGTTCTGCTGAACAGCGAGATTCTGATGATGATGGGTTAAATGACGCAATTGATCCGTGTCCATTTAGCGAACAAATAAACGACCATGATTCAGATGGCTGTACAGATGATGTTGATTTAGACGATGATAATGATTCTATACCAGATAATGAGGATAATTGCCCTAAAGGATTACTTGGCGTCCATGCTAATGACCTTGACAATGACGGTTGTGCTGATTCAGAAGATGCAGACATCGACGGAGATTTACTTGACAATGTCGGTGAAGCAGAAATTGGTACAGACATCTATGATGAAGATACAGATGGGGATGGAGTATTAGATGGAATCGACAAATTCCCTCTTGACCCAAGTGAATGGCTAGATAGTGATTTAGATGGATGCGGAGATAATTCTGATGAGTTCCCATATGATGAAACAGAATGTAATGATACAGATGGCGATGGCTTTGGCGATAATTTCGACAAATTCCCTAATGATGTAAGCGAATGGATGGATTATGATGACGACGGGTTTGGCGATAATCGAGATGCATGCCCAACGATATTCGGATTGTCTATCTCTCCTGAAGGATGTCCTGACAGAGATGGCGATGGTTTCTCAGATGCCACAGATTTGTTTCCAGATAATATCGATGAGTGGAATGACACAGATGGTGATAGTTATGGTGACAATTCAGATATTTTTCCTTTAGATCCGTTAGAGTGGAGCGATTTTGATAATGATACATACGGTGATAATTCAGATGTTTTCCCCAGTGATTCTTCCGAATGGAATGATAGCGACGGGGATACTGTAGGAGACAATTCCGATGCTTTCCCATTTGACGCGACTGAATGGCTTGATAGTGATTTAGATGGTTGCGGTGATAATGAAGATGTATGGCCCTTCGATGCCAAGGAATGTTTTGACAGAGATGTTGATGGTATTGGGGATAATCAAGATGCATTTCCTGATGATAGAGCTGAATGGAGTGATATTGATGGAGATGGGATAGGCGACAATAGTGATCTTTTCCCTTATGATTCAAAGGCAAAATATGATACTGATGGTGATGGAGTAGCAAACTATTATGATGCCTTCCCAGATAATTCTAACATGGATTCATGGTTTGATTTGATTTACCGAATAATCTTGTTTTGCGGTATTGCTGGAATTGCTTTATTGGTTTTCCAACAAACTAGGAGTCGGACAAATGAACCAGAAAAGTGGGTTGCTGAGACTGATGAATTGATGTTAAATGAAACTGAAGGAATCGACATACAGCGACCAGTTGGGCCACCGCCGCCAGGCTCTTTTGAGTAATCATTCGATACTTACATCGATGACGATATGCCTGATATGTGGAGCATACCATTTCACTTTCTCTACGTGTTCTAATTGAATTTTCTTGAAACCACGATGCTCAGCATACTGCTTTAGTTGCTCCAAGCAATAATTGACAAATGAATCAATTTCTATTTCTTTTACATTCATGTGAATGTGGATTATTCCTCCACTTTGCTTTAGACAGTCGATTGCCAAGGGCCAAGTATTTTCCGAAGATGGAAGAATTCCTAAATGGACACGGTCTGCGATATCAGTTAGACTTTGCAAAGTAATTTGATTATCCCCTTCAATTATGGTTAATCTATCAGTCACATCATTCAATTCAGCGCCTTTTACTAAGGCATCGATTGAATTTGGATTTAATTCACATGCGTATACATGCTTGGCGTTTGAGCGAACTAACATTGGCAATGAGTAGTATCCGATGCCAGAAAATGCGTCTACCACTATTTCTCCAGTCATGTCTATGTCGCCAATCCTATGCCTTTCAGTTACATTACCGGAAGAGAACATCACCTTTGTTACATCGAGCCAAAACTTCACGCCATTATCGACAAATTCTACTTCACCGGAATCTCCAACAATCATTTTGACTTGGGAAGAACGCAGTTTATCCTTAGCAATTTCAGACTGGCGAGCGATTCTTGAAACCTTTAGAGAATCAGCAATTATGTGCCAAATCTCTTTGCTCAACGACTTATTTTTAGAACAGATGTCATACCATTCTTTTGATTCCAAGGTGCCACTTGGAAGAATTGCTAAATCGTTGAAAATTTCCCATTTTTTAGGAAGAAAAGACACCATAGATTCACTAATTTTTAGTGAGTTGTCCAACAATAATCCTTCTATTCTAGATACAATCTCTTGCGCAGGAGTTTTGTTTGATTTTTTTGCTTCAAGCTTAATCGTCTCAAAGTGCAATATTTTTTCATCAAACCACTCCAATTTAGCAATCATGTCTAGATTTTTCACTGGGATTGCGATTTGTTGACCTAAATCCTTGATTACATAGTCATTATTGATGTGGTTTCCATCCTCAAGATGTTGGTGAATTACAGATGCGATAGTTTTGTCAACCACTATGGAGAAACCATCATTTTGATGATTAACCCCTTCAGTCATGATAATACCACAAGGGGAATGAATTTCAATGTCACTGTCATAGCATCGCCTATGTCGGGACTGAACACGGCTGCTTCGAGACGGACGAGCTTGCTTATCCCATTCATGGTTGCAATGCTGACGATGCATGTCTTTGCACCGTTTGTCGCAGCAGATGGGATGGATACTTGCCAGGATTGGGGTGGATTTTGTGATGATTATAATCCCACACATGACTCAACACAAACTCAGAAAGATTGGATTAACGGTACATATGATTTCAAATTGGTTGATGGAAATACAATAGAATTGGATATAGTATGGGCGATACATGAGTTCGACCGAGAAAAGCTAGGTTTCAACAATAACCCAGCAATAGACGATTCCTTAGAAGATGATGGTTTGGATTCCAGTGATGGTGCACCAGCGGATTTGCTTAGGAATTTCATGGATCAAAGTCTAAATGGGCCAGGAACTCCCACTCTAAGAGACCAATTGAAAACAGAGTTAAACGATGCATTGGAAGATGCTCTAGACAGTATTGGCACGGTGAGTGGACAGACAACAGACTACACCAATCAATTTGTGCAACAAGGCTCCACTATTGCTTGTTCGACTGACCCAAGCACAGACTCTGTATATGGCTCAGAAAATTCGGGCTTGAATAATGCTTTTTATCCACCAGTATGTATTGGTTCATCCCTTGTACTTGACTTGATTAACACCAATTTCAGTCTCGACTCATCGGGAGGTTTAGACCTTGATAGAGCACTTGAAGGTATGTTGGTTATGGGTGCAGAAGTTGAAGCTGACTTTACTTTGTTAACACTACCAGGAACAGTCGGCTACTATTCATTCTCCCCTCCAGATTACGCAGATATTATAGCTGTAAGCTCCAATAGAGATGGGACACTTGCTGCAAGAGCGGGAAATCCACCCTACTTTGCCGGTGAATGGAAGGTAGACCTATTGGACGCTGTAGATGAGGTAGAAACTCCAATTACAGTCAGACTAGGGCACAGAGATGGCTCATTTGGAACAAATACAGTCAATATTCCAGAGGGGGAGAAAGCGATAGACTTGAGCGTAACTTTGGATTTGAGAGATGAATCGGCCGCTTCAATAGATTTTGTTGCTGGAATAAGTTACCTTAACAACAGCATAATGAGTGATTGGGGGATATCACTGCTAAACATTTCAGAATCTGCAACTCTGCCTTTGGTCACCTCGGATGGAATTCGACTCGCTTATCACAATGGTTTGGTCCCACTTGATTCATTCACGTCAGCATTTCCAATCAATGATATCGCCAGTGGAATTTCAGATTCAGTTGGTACAGATGACACAATAACCATGAATCCATTATACTGGGTTTCGGATAGTTTGGCTGATGGCTTGGCAACTCCAGGTGGACTCAATTATACTCACTCAGCAGGATGTACCGAGGTTGCCCCGCCAGGGCAAGACTTGCATTATTGTCTACGTGGAACCTCTGCAATGACTAGTGAATATCCAGTGTATTTACGCTCCACTAGCCAGCCATTTTCTGGTAGTTTGCTAGATATTTTGAAAAATAATTTCGATGATGGTGATTTGCTAGAATATGTAGATGTAATTCAAGAAAGTGATTTGAGGAACTTGTTTAACAGTGGTATTTCGATTGAGAGCGTCTTGCCAGGTGATTTTCTCGATTCAGTTATTCCTGACGATTTACCTCCAGCTGAATTAACGCTAGAGATTGTACTGCCAAACTGGGTAAGAACCATTGAAGGCAACGACAGTTTAGTTTTTCAAAAAACACTTGGAGTAAGCTCAGATATTGAAATTTCATTAGCCGGTACCGACCCGTATGATTGGCGCAATGAAATTAGAGATGAAGACATGAATGTAGTTTGTACAACTGTCCAAAGAACCTGTATCAGTAGTGCAATTGAATTGGACATTTCAGCGTTGAGAATCAACGAATGGTCTCAATCTGTGTCTATGGATTTTGCACTCGACGCTGAAGTCTCTATTTATCGAGTAATTGTTCCCCTTGATGAAATCAACCAATCTGGCTCAACCAGAGTAAATTTTGAGGCAGCTCCCTCTGATTTGGTACGCGTTGGATTGGATATTGCCAGTCGGTTAGCAGAACCAAAAACCTTTGACAATATTGGGAACATATGCAGTGATGAGCAAGATTATTCAGTTTGTGACAAAAATTTGTCACTAATTTTTACACCAGAGGGTTTGACCGACTTTTCAGTTGATATTGGTGAAATGATTACTGAATTTATTCAACAAAGCGGAGCAGAATTACCTGATGCAGAGGATTCACCATTTGGCCAAGTTGATTTGAGTGGATTTGAAATAAAAACCAAAGTCGATGGGTTAACCGGATTAGATCAGAATATTGGAGATGATGAACCAATAACGCTTAGCGTTAAGATTCCAGAAGTTGAATTCAAATTGGAATTGGATGGAGACTTTGGAGAATTGGCGGAAGGTAATTCCAGCAGTCTAGAAATGAATTTCTTTGCCAACGCGTTCAGAGGATTAATCGTAAATCCAATGGTCAATGCTGCAGAATTACTTGGCTCATCATTAACCAACGGCCTCGTTTCCGGAAGCGGTATTACCTATCCCAATCCTGATGGAGAAGCAACCTCAGTATCATTTAGTGGTAATACTTCAATTGCAGAAGAATATGATTTAAATCTTAATGGTCCAGTTTCGGTAATTTTGCCTAGAGGGATAACGATTGAAGATGTCGAGGATGAGGGTGGTTATCTAACAATTACTGAAGTAGGTGGTCGACAAAAAATAACTTATAATATTCCAGATGGTGAATTTGAAGATACAATCACCTTCAGAATTCAAGTTTCATGGTTATACTTATTCATGCAGTTTTGGGTCTATCCAACATTTGTTGTTCTCCTGCTTGGTTTATTTATTCGCAGGCGCAGGAGGAAAAAGCGCTTGAAGAAACAGCGTAAAGCCCAAGCATCACAACAAGCGAGTAAAGTTGCAATTGGTGATAGTGAGTTTGCTGATCTCAAGGGATTCAAGAGTGAAGGATTGCATGGTGAATTACAACAATTCGAAGATTACAAAACCAACGCTCCGCCTCCAATGATTGATTTAGGCGATGAACGATTCGATTAGTCATTAATCGCTTCAAAGATACGTTTTGCTAATGCTGGCCCGATCCCAGGCACAGTTCTGATATCTTTCTCACTAGCGTGTAAGATTTCTTTTCGCCCGCCAAAATGTCGGATTAGTGTTTGGAATTTCTTTGCGCCCAATCCAGTAACATTCTCCAACGGGTCGGAGAACTTGTGCTTGTTTCTTCGTTGACGGTGGAATGAGTTAACAAACCTATGAGCTTCATCTCGTGCATGGATTAGCACTCTACCTCGCCTGTCCAATACCAAAGGTTCCTTGTCTATTCGGTGGATTGTTTCTTCTCGCTTTGCTAATGCGGCGACAGCAAACTTACCGGAGAATTTCGTTTTATTGATCATTTTAGTTATCATTTCTAGGTGGGTTTTACCGCCATCAAGCAGTAATAAATCTGGCCACTCTGTTTGGCGCTTCATCCATCTTTCTACAACTTCCCGCATCATACGCAGGTCATCTAATTGTTCACCCTTGACAGTATATTTACGATATTCATCTTTGTTGGGTCGGCCATCTTTGAAACATACGCTGGCACCCACTCTCTGGTCACCTTGTATCTGCGCCATGTCAAAGCAAACAATGTGATTCAGTTGAGTCATCTCGAGTAGTTTTGCTCCATCATCGGCCGCACGTTTTTCTAACGAGCCACTGGCTTTATTGACAAATCTAATGAGTTGAATTTCGGCATTTTGAGCCGCTAATTTTTGCAAGGTTACAAAATCTCCCCTCGAAGGATTTCTTACTTCTACTGCAGACTCACGACGAGTTTGGAGCCATTCTTCCACACCATCAAATAACGGTGTAGGAGTAATCAATAATTTAGGTGGACAACGGTTTGCGTAATGATCGGCAACAAACATGGAAACTGTTTCACCAATATCACCTCGGTGAATCATCTGCCATGATTCCTGTCCTTTTACAACACCATCATCAGCGTGCAAAACCACAATGGCTGCTAAATCTCCTTCGCTGGCAAAGCCAATTGCATCACAATTCCTGTATACTTTACTAGATACAATATGTTGGTTGGTGGTTGTTCTAATTGCTTTAATCAAGTCTCTTTTTCTTGCCGCTTTTTCATATTCTAATTCACTCGAGTGCGAATCCATTTGGACAGTTAGTTCTTCGATTAATTTAGTCGCGTTGCCGTTTAGTATCTGTCTTACTGCAGTGATTCTCTGTCGATAATCTTCATCAGACCTCTGATCAATATAGCCAAATGGGATGTTATTTTTGTCATCACGAAGGCCAAATTCACGTCTTAGTAATTTCATTACTTGCTTAGCAGCACCTGCATTTGGGAAAGGGCCCCAAATTTCTGCACTCTTCGGTGGCCTTCTTGTGTATAGTATTCTTGGCAACTTATCAGCACTAATTGCAAGATATGGGAACGACTTATCGTCCTTCAGCATTGAATTATATCTCGGTTTGTGCTCTCTTATTAGCTGCCTCTCAAGAATCAATGCTTCATGAGGCGAGGCAGTAACAATACATTCAATGTCATCGGAGCGTTGAACCAATTCTGGAATCATTGCACGGTCAGGGTTGTTAGAAAAATACGACCGTATTCGTTCATTTAATTTGGTTGCCTTGCCAACATACAATACTCTGCCTTGTTTACTTTTGAACAAGTAAACGCCAGGTTTTTTCGGCAAATCTACCGATTCCAGGCTGACGGGCATGTTTTGCCCTTTAAGTCAACACTCAAAAGGGCAACCATCAGTCTTTGTTGAACAAAAAACAATGTAATTGATAACTAATATTGCCTCGGAAGGCTGGGAAAGATGGTTTCTAAAGCCCAACTCCGGATTCTTGCTTGGTTAAGCAAACACCCGGACAGTTTGGAAAAATCTTGGGATGTAAGTCGAGATATTTCTCTACCAGGTATTGCAGAAGGTATCGGAGTGGTCCGCTCCGCACTTAATGTTCCACTAACTAAACTAGAGCGAAATGATTTGATTTCCAAACGCATGGCTCATGTTATAGGTGGAGGTAACAGGCGCAGGCAGGTGTATCACATTACCAAAAATGGTAGATTGCTTGTTGATGAAAGTGATACAGAATTTACGAAACAAGAGAAACAAAGTAAAATCTATGGTAGCCCACCAAGTTTTTTAGAAATATTTGGTCGTAAAGATGAGATAATTGAATGCCAAGAAATTCTACTCAATGACTCACTTGTGGTTACTGGAATGCCGGGAATCGGCAAATCAGTATTTGCTCTTGGTTTGTGTCGAGAATTAGCCGGTCAGCGTAACGTTAGATGGGCTGTTGCAGAGCAATTTTCGGATTATTACTCGATAGTTTCTTCATGGTATCCAGATAAAATAGTTCCAAAAGACATCGATGCAATCTGTCATATGATACAACATTCCAACGACTTGTTGGTCATTGATGACGTGAATTTGATCAGCCATAGGCACATAGAATTCGTACAGGAAATGGTAAACAAATTAACCAACATAGAAGAAATTAGAATGATATTAATCTCTAGGGAAACCTCTGATTTATTCCCTAATTTTAAGAATTTCAAATTGGATGCTTTAGATTTGAAATCATGTTGCGATATGCTGGGTGAGGAAATAACAATAGCGGAACGTGAAAAAGTTGTCAATAGTTTAGGACATCACCCATTGGCACTAAAACTGTATCAACCGGAATATAACATACCGGAATCATCAACAGATGTGATCAAATATGTTGAAAATGTAGTTCTTAATGCCCTTTCGGACGCACAAAAGCATATGGTTTCGCGTCTTTCATTAGAACCGATGATGATCAAGGCTGAAAATTCTATTGCAGCATCGGATATAGATTTGCTAGATGAACAAAACTTGGTTCGATGGGACAAAAACTTGTTTGAGTTACAACATTTGATTCGTAATGTTACTCGTAATAATATTGATGAAGATGAGAGGCTTACTGCTCATGAGTTTTTGGCTCAGCATTGGAAATCACAACAGGCAAAAGGTGCAATCGAGAATTATTTGTATCACCTTTCTCGCTCCAATTTGACAGAATTTATTACTCAATTATCCATTGAAACCGATTCAATGGATAATTTAAATTCAGCTGCTTTAGCAACAATCGTTGCTGAATCAATAGAGCAACATGGTGGTCAAAAGAAGTTGTTATACCTAGAATCCAAGATTGCATTATTTAGGTTTGAACCATCGATAATTCGTAAAAATCTCACCTCGCTTGAAGGCAATGAGTTATTGGAAATGGAGTTCAATTTAGCTCAACTTGAGGGAAGGGGTGAAGACTATGGCTCGAAATTAAGCGAATTACTTGAGCAAAAATCACCGCTAGGGCGGGCAAGATTACTTATTTCATTAGCCAGTCAGATTTTGGAGGATAGGTTGCCATCTTCACCAATAAAACAAGACTCAAGAGACAAAGTTGAACAATACCTTAAGCAAATAGAACTAAAGGAAATTGGCCAAGGACGTCAATCGATTATTGTTGCAATTTCAATGATTAAACATTCTATTGCAATGGCAGATTTTGATTTTGCTAAGGGTGAAGACATTATTCAATCAATGATTAGAGTTGGTTCAGTAGATGATTCGATAATTGTAAATTTACGCACTAAAGAAGTGATTTCAAATTACATTTCTGGAGCAAAAACCCTAAGCGAAGTTATTGAATTAGTTGATGCTAATTGTCATCATATCGATAATTTGTTGATGTCGGAATCTTTGAATTTGAGATTTGTTGAGGTATTGATTGAACATGATTTTGATATTGCAAAAATTAGATTTGAACAATTGGCTGTCCCGGACATATTTGCCCGATCCAATACCTCAATTCGCTATTCAGCTAGATGGTGGCTATTACATTCCAAGATTTACTCGACTACCAGTAAATCGTCGTTACGAGAAGCACTGATGAAATTTAGAGAAGCTGGCTGTGGAAAAGTTAGCGCAGAGTTAGAAAGTTTATTTCATACTCAATTCTAGAGCTCTGCCCCAATCAAGGTTTTTGTGTCAACAATTCCTTCCATTGGTCTTATCTCTTCAACAATACAACGTGTAAGGTCATATTCATCGTCTGCTTGAACTCTTGCAATCAAGTCATATTCGCCAAACAACATCCATCCTGCAGTGACCAATTCAATTTCTTCAAGCCTACCTCGGACTAACTTCTCTTGTCCTGGTTCTGTAGTAATCAATACGAATCCAATTGCCATTGTATCACCTAATATTCAACAGCAATCATTGTCTGTGTGTCTTTGATGCCATCAATTTGCCTAAAATCACTCATCAACATGGTTGAAAGTTTTACTGAATCTTCAGAACTAACTCGTACCAGTAAATCATACTCTCCGTATAAGGCATGGACCTCAACAACCGAATCATGATTGCTAAGTGATTGATACACTTCACGCTCTCTGGCAGGTAGTGTTTTGAACAGGACAAATGCCTCAGGCATGAACTTGCCAAAAGCCCTAGTTTCTTATTGCTTGCTATCGGAGTTGTAAACACATTTTGCCCAATGAGACGAACTATTCAAAAGCATAATCAATCAACCTAGGTTCATGCATAAGGAGGCAAGGTCGTTTTTTCCCTGCATCTTAATGCTGGTAATTATGCTAACAATGTCTATGACATATATTCCATTGAATTATGATCTTGAAATGAACTCAGACGATGTATTTACTACATCAGCGAAATCTCAAACAACATGGAGTGGTGTTGTTGAATTGACTGAATCATATACAATAGATATCTCTGATGAATTGATTATTGCACCATGTACATTAGTAAAAGTACCAAGTGCGGCGCGTATTTTTGTTGAAGGTCGTTTATCTATTAATGGCGATTTAACCTGTCCAGTAATCATTGATCAAGTTAACACAGGTCTACATTATGGGATTCAATTTAATCAATCATCATATGGTAGAGGTTCTGTAATTGATAATTTGTCAATTGATAATTCAATGTACGGGGTTACAGTTTATGCTTCAAACCCGGTTTTGAATAATATCACCATTAACAATCCATCGAGAGTTGGTATTGACTTATTTTCCGGTGCGAATCCAATCATCAGTGACCTAACAGTTGATCAATCAGGTCGAGGTTTCACCTACGGCGACTGGCGATACGGTATTGGGTTATCTGTGGGGGCAGGTTCTTCGCCAATTGTTGAGCGAGCAGTACTGACCGATACGAGAATCAGAGGCCTCAATATTTGGGGCGATTCTGGTGGAATATATCGCCAAATAACAATTGATAATGTTACTGCTGAAGGAGCATCTGCAATATCTGCGGGGGTTTGGGTTGAGGATAGTCGGCCATTAATTACCAATTTATCAGTAGATAAATCTGATTACGGAATTTTAATTCGGCATATCGATGATGGAGGATATACTAGGGCTGTGGTAAGGGATTGCCTTGTCACTAATTCAATGTATAGAGGGATATATATCGACAAAGCCAATCATACAAATTATACCAATTATGAGACTGCAGATTTTACCAATACAGTGGTTAGAGGCACAGGTGGCCCGAACGCTAAGACCTCTGGAATAGGTTTTGCTGCAATCGAAATAAACGCAACAGGAGTGTGGTTTGAAAACACATTGATTGAGGATTCAACAACTACTGGACTTAGGCTTTATTTTGTAGACTCATCAACGACATTTAGAAATTTGACCATTGTTAATTCAGGCGACCCTGGGCAAGGAGCACATGAAGCAGGTCTAGCCATAAGGTCATCATTTTTCGCACCAACTTTTGACGACCTAGAGATTTCGGGTTCACCAGGGCCAGGTATCTCTGCAACTTCAGGCGGTGCCATGCAGGGTTCCAATTGGTTCTTGCATAATAATTCGGAGGATGGCCTATACATCGATTCATCAACACTTATTGTTGATGGCCTACATCTAACAGATAATGGTCAATCAGGCGCCCACGTCTATGATTCTCGCTATGTAACATTAACAAATTTGACCGCTTTGGGTAATGGCAATCTCGGACTATCAGATGTAGAACAAGCAGGATTATTGTTTGAGAAATCGAACGATATTGAAACTAACTCTGGTGACGTAACTTGTAATTATTGTACAATTTCTAATTCGGCAGGCATTGGAGTGATGGTAAAAGACTCTGTTGACTTATGGCTCAACCATCTTACAGTGGAAGATAATGCACCATCGTATGATCCAATATCAATTGATAATAGTGGACTTACTATTGGTCAACAAGGCGGTCAAGTAAATATGCACAATATCGTTGTTAATACTGAGCGTTTAGGCACGGACTCAGGTCCAGCATTACGAATTAATCGAGCAGCAGTTAATATTGATTTGATTTCCCTACATGGAAATCATACAGGAATAATTTGGAATGGAGACAATAACGGAAACTTTCCTTCATCCTTGAGTCGAGCTCAATTATCAGGTACCACTTGTTTATTGTTGACAGAACATGATATGATGACTGGTATTGACAATGTAATAACACCAGAATGTACAGGTTCGATAACCTTGCAGGATAGTAATGTAAATTGGAGTGGATTTACCGATTTAACACAATCTACGATTATCAATTTAGATTCCTTTTCCAAACTTCACTTACACCAACCCAATCAAATTGCTTTATCCGATGCAATCATTGCTCCTTCGGGAGAAATTGATGTTGCTTGGGACATTTCAGTCTGGGTCCAGAACAATAACTCAAACGGTATTCCGGATGCTCCGGTACAACTCAGTTTTGACCAATTTGAACCCAACGCACAACAAAATACCAATCAGGATGGTTTCGTTACATTCACCGATTTTATCGGCCAAAGATGGACAAATATGGGTTCTTCTTCATTTTCAACTGTAACCATTGCTTGTTCATATGACGGTCAATCAAATAGCAGTTCAGTTCAATTAGATGGTAACAAGATTGTATATTGCTTGTTACCTTTGGATAATCAACCGCCATTTTTGTATTGGGATAGTCCAGAAGATTCAAGTGTTTTTCCGAGTTCCTTCGAAGTGGAATTCAATGCATCACGTTCATGGGATCTCGATGATGATGAGTTGATTTGGGAATGGACATCATCCATCGACGGAATTATTGGCACTCAGGATACTTTTGTGGTTAATCAAGGTCTTACCTCACCATCATTAAGCGATGGAGTACATGTAATTACGGCTAAATTATGTGATGATAAGAACAATTGTGTTCAACAATCTAGAACTATTGAACTGTCAAATTTTGACCCTGTCGTATTTGTTGATTTCACACCAAGTTTGAACTCCTTCAACGAACTAATTTTGCCAAAAACTGGTACTTTAGAGGTAAATTTGTCAGGTACTTATGATCCTGAAGGCGATCCACTAAATTGTTGGATTAGTACTTCATATGGACTAACATTCCCTGACCAAACAGATCCCCAATTGTCTTGTGATGAATTGATACAATACACCTTCCCTCTAATTACATCACCTGGCAACCCCGCGCCACCAAATGATATCTTCAGTCTCTCAGTGAATGTTGATGACGGAGTTAATCCGACTGTGACTCTTACCTATGATACAATCTTGTTTAACGAAATACCAGAGCCTATTTTTGATATAATTAGAGCAGAGAACTACAGTCAAAACACAGTCACATTAGATGGCTCACAAACAGTTGACCCTGAAGGAGATAATTTGGAAATTGAATTTTATTCAAGCCTCGACGGGGTGCTACAATGGTCTGACGAACCATCAGGAAATGTTTGGCAAGGCCATCTATCTAGAGGCGTACACACAATTGAAATGAGGGTTACCGATGATGTTCCTGAGCATGTTGAAACATACAAGACCACCTCAATATTGATTTCGGTTCTAAATTCTGCACCAATTGCAGACATCAAATCTCCGACCATTAATGACGGATATGATTCATCAGAAATGGTAACTCTGTCTGCTAATGGTTCAGGCGATTATGATTCAGTTTGTTCCTCATTTAGTACTATTGGTTTTTGGCATTGTTCAATGAACGAGCCTGCTCAAGGGTCTGAATTCTTACAGGTCTCTTGGACTAGCGATTTAGACGGACGGCTTTCTTCTACTAATCAAGAGGGTCTATATTACGTCTCAAGGTTGAGTAGTGGTTTGCACACTCTTACATTGGAAATTGATGACGGAATTAACCCACCAGTGACGGATACGACAACAGTCGAGGTGGCAAAATCAGCACCAGTATTGTCACTAGCGACTCCCGATACATCCACGACCTATCTCTCTTCTGAGTACATTTTCTGGAATGCTGTTGAATCCATTGATTATGATGGAGACGATTTCACAATGACGATATCATCTAATTTGCAAAGCGAGGCGATCTTAGAAGATGTAGACCCGAGCCAGACTCACATTTCTCAACTCCAAGCAGGAGAGCATGAAATATCGATAATATTGACTGATTCAGATGGAATGCAACGTATTGAAACTGTAATTTTGATTGTGTTACCATCGCCACCAAATGCTATAATTGTAAATCCAGCAGAAGGGCAATCATTTTTGGGAGGAGAAGGAATCATTCTAGAAGAAGAGTCAACAGATGCAGATTTTGATATTGTATTTAGGCAATGGGAAGTTACAGATAAATCCTCAGGAATCATAGTACATACAAGCAGTTCTAGTACAGAGCAATTATCATTACAGCCAGGTGAATATTTAGTTCAGTTGACGGTGAGAGATAGTTTACAGAATACTGAAATTGAAACTCGTAATATTAGAGTTGAGAATACCAATCCAGTGCTTGATGACCAATCATTAGTTGTGACGCCATCAGAACTTACTGCTGGAGTGCTTGTTACCGTAGAGGTGAGTATCAAATTATCTGATTCAGATGGGACTACTCAAGATGTTCGAGCAACAATTATTCATGATTTGCAGGTTTGGAATTTTGTCTTACAGGATCTCGATGGTGACGATGTTTGGGAAGGTTCAGTCGAAGTTAACGCCGAAAAACCCGGCAGACCAAGTTTGAAAATCATTGCTACAGATGGAACAGGAGATTCAGCAACAATCAGCCAAATCTCTAGGACTATCGTTGTAAATGAGGTTGAACAATCTAGTACGAACTTATCCTTAATTGCCGGTGGCGGAGCAGTAATTATTCTTATAATAATATCTAGTCTAATTATGGCCAAGATAAGAAGAAATAGGTTTGAAGATGAGTTGATTGAGTCATGGGATACATTGAGCAAACCAAATGCTTCCAAGGATTATCCTGAATTAGAAGTTGCATCATCAACAGACACAACTAAAGAAGTAGTCAATGATTTATGGTCTCAACTAGAGCAAGAAGAAGGCCTAAACTGATTATTGTTCGGGAAGATTTTTGTTTGTAGAGTCAGGATTGCTATCTCTTGAACCCCATGGAGTTCTAGTTCTATTTAGTCCGATTCGCTTGGCGAATAGGAATTTAAAATTCTTCCAGCCATCGCCCCATGTGTGAATTTCTGCATCGCCAACTCTTGGCCGGTAGGGGACAGAGATTTCGATTGCTTTTGCTTTTCCTAGGTGTTTTCTTGCTAGGATTTTAATCTCCTCTGAAAGGGGCATACCATCATTGGTTGGGCGCATGTTTTTGTCTTCAAAGATTGATTTTCTAAAGACCCACATTCCTGATTGAGAATCCTTTATTCCATAGCCAAATAACAGTCTAGCAGTAAACGACAAAGCCCAGTTGCCAAACCCGTGAATACCAGACATGGAACCATCTTCAGCGAGTGATAATCTGTCACAAGTTATGAATTGTAAATCGTCATCGAGTAATTTCTTGACAAGTTTGGGAATCAATTCAGCAGGATAAGTACAATCCGCATCCATTGTGACAATGATTTCATGGCTTGCAATATCAAATCCGGTACGGTATGCTCTGCCGTAGCCTCTCCTATCCTCTAAGTGGACTCTAGCTCCTTTTTTTAGCGCCAACTCACGTGTTTTATCAGTTGAGTTGCCATCGACAATTAGGATTTCTAGCTTTTTACACCAACCTATTGGAATTGAATCAATAGTAGGCTCTATTGCTTCTTCCTCATTTCTTGTTGGAAGGATAACGGTGACATTGACCGGAAGTTTATCCCCCATAGATATCCGTGAGGATATTCTGCTTTGAAGTCATTGGCTAAATAATTCATTTATTTCTAAGGCCATAATTGGTCAAAATTGAAACGCAGAAGACTCATCGCCTAGTTTATGCACATTGCTATGGTTGCCGGTGAGTACCCACCTAGGTGGGGCGGAATTGGTTCTGTAGTGTTCCATCTAGCAGGTCACTTGGCATCCTTTGGTCATCAAGTAACTGTCATTACTCGGTCTCATGCTGGTAGGGCGCCAGCTCAGTCCGGCGTTTCTATCGTCGAGGTTCCATGGCTGAAATTACCAATGAAGTTTACTCGTTCTTACGCCAAGAATGCCCTAAAGGTTATGAAAAGGCTACACCAAGAAGAGCCCTTTGATGTAATTCATGTTCATCTCCCACTTGCATCTTTTACTGCCAAAGAATTTCTATTTATGGAGGAACATATTGCGCCGGTATGTTGTTCATTACATGGCTCTTGGTTAGGTGAAAAGCAAGGTGTAATTCGTGCTGCAAAAGCTGGCGAATCAGCGACTTGGCGTAATCCAAATGATTTGGCAATTAGGTTAACTGGAAAATGGTATTCTAGTTATGAAAAAGCTGGTTTGTTAAACGCATCAATAAGTGTGGCAAATTCTGAATCCACATTGAAAGAGTTCGCCCAGTGGTATGCACCAAATATGCAGTACAATGCCAAAGTGTTACTTTGGGGTTGCGATCACAAGGTTTTTCGTCCACCAAATATCGATGATGAGGAAGAACAACTTCAACACGAGATGATTCGTCAACAGTATGATTGCGCTGATGAGAAAGCACTGAGTTACGATACAAGTACAGATACGCCGATGTTACTGGCGGTTGGACGTCTTGTAGCAAGAAAGGGTTACATGACACTGTTAAGAGCAATGCCAGGTATTCTCGCTGAACACCCTGGTGCAAAACTGGTAATAATCGGACGCGGACACATGAAACGCAAATTATTGAAAGTAGCCAAAAAGCTCTCAATAAGTGACTCGGTATTCATCAAGAGCAGTATGTCATTTGATGACTTAGCACAGCACTTTAGAAGTGCTGATTTGGTGATTTATCCCTCATATTATGAAGGTCAAGGATTGATCCCGCTCGAATCCATGTCAAGCGGCACCCCAATAGTAACGGTCAACATGGCACCGCTCACAGAAATGGTTGACACATCGGTTGGCGGATTATTTGAGATGGGTGATTCACAAGATTTAGCAAAAACGGTAAATGAAATTCTTGATAATTCAGAAGAAAGAGAATCCATGGCGATAAAAGGCAGGGAATTGATTTTGTCTAGATATACCTATGAACACAATGCAAATGATTTCATAGAGATATACCAATCAATAATCAATTGATTTATCAAACGGAAGTGAATTAGTGCAAATTTCATGTTACTCATGTAAAAAGCAAATTCGTTTTCCAAATGATGCTAAAGTTATCCAGTGTCCAAATTGCAATCAAATTTTCAATATAGATGAATTACAAAACAAAAGGTTTACCGGTTGGAGAATAGCATCAATTGGACTATTGCTCTCGTTTAATTATTACATCCTTGGGCCTATTTTTTTAATTACTGGTGGAGGTGCCTCTAATACCGCTGGGATTATGGTATTCCTTTCCTTAATTGGCTCGCCAATAGCGTTTACAGGATTGTTCATGTCCGTTGCCCATAAACGGAAGACCAACAATAAGAGAATTCTACTCGAGATGTTCTTCATAATTGCAATTTCAATTAATGCATATATAATTTCAACAATGGGCTCCATAGGTTAATTATTGAATCGAAGATTCTTACCTCTTATTGACAAATGGGATATTTAATTTCTTGAAGGATTAGACATTTTTCCGAAGCAACTACTTCATAGATGATATGCCGATAGCCTCACATGGTCGCGCGGCGATTCATAGTAGTGGCTTTGGTCGCGCTGTTGATGACATTCATTCCTCATTCGTCAGCAGATGACAATATACAGAGCGCTACTACTCTAACTCCTAACACTCAAACCTCTGAGAAAGTTTGTTACACTGACGGATGTTCACCAGTCGACCAAACCGACTGGTGGAAGGTAAACGGTTACAAAGGCGATGTAATTACTATTTCATTCCAAGGTAAACAACTAGGAAACCCGTCTCTGCTTTGTTTCTGGGGCGACGGTTGGGAAGGTGATGTTTCAATTCACAGACCTGACGGTACAGAGATTGGCAGCAGCACATACGTAACAGATGATGATCCAGATGTTTCTTATACAGTTAGTCTCAATACCCAGAGCCAAGTTTACGTCAAGATTAAAGCCAGAGACAGCAACTGTAACGACGAAATAAGGTATGATTTGCTAGCAACCATTGATACTGCTCAACGTGATACTGACGAGGACGGGTATATTGATTCTGAAGATGCGTGTGACTTCACTTATGGGACCTCAGCATATGATAGAAAAGGCTGCCTTGACAGTGATCTTGATGGTTACTCAGATCCAGAAGTGGGATGGGGGCCAAATAATGGTGCAGATGCTTTTCCTTTCCAACCATCACAATGGCAGGATTCAGATAATGATGGATTTGGCGATAATTTAGACGGCTATCAAGGCGATTTCTGTCCTTACAATTCCGGGCAATCCTACGATGATAGATTTGGTTGTTTAGATTCAGACGGTGATGGTTTCTCAGATCCAGATCCAGGTGGTATATTTGGTGTAAGCGAGTGGTATGCCCATCCAGTAGGTCTTGCAGATGCATTTCCTTCTGACAACACTCAGTGGACTGATACAGATGCTGATGGTTACGGCGATAATTGGGACGACCCAGCATGGAATGCAACACATATTGCATGGGGTATAGGTCAATGGCTAGAAGTTGCTAGCACTCCAGATGCTTGTCCATTTATCACCGGCACCTCATTTTCTGACCGCTATGGTTGTCCTGATACCGACAGCGATAGTTACTCTGATGGCGATGTAAATTGGACCATAGACAATGGTTCAGACGCATTCCCATTAGAGCCAAGTCAGTGGCTTGACACCGATAGAGATGGTTGGGGAGATAACCAAACATTTGGTGCATTAAGAATCGACGATTTCCCTGAAAACCCAACTCAGTGGCGTGATACCGATAAAGATGGTTGGGGGGATAACCAAACTTATGGAGCCTCCCAAGTAGATGATTTTCCACTGATTCCTTCACAATACAGGGATACTGATAGTGATGGTTATGGAGACAATCAAACTGGTTTTGAAGGCGATGTTTGTGTTTATTCTACTCCAGAGGAAGTAGAATCAGGCTGGATTTCGAGGTTTGATAGATTAGGTTGTAGAGATACTGACAAAGATGGTTATTCTAATCCTACAGATGAATGGATAGCTCACCCCGATGGATTTGCTGATGCTTTCCCAGACGAAGCAAGCCAGTGGTATGATACAGATTCCGACGGCTTTGGTGATAATATTGAGTATTTTGATGGTCAGACTTGGCGTCCTTCATACCGTGGAGACAGTTGTAAAACGACTGTAGGATACTCTACATTCGATAGATGGGGCTGCCCGGATGCCGATGGAGATGGGTGGTCAGATTCAACAGCAAATTGGTTAGCAAGCCCCGGTGGTAACGGCGATGCTTGGCCATTAGATCCAACCCAATGGCATGACCGCGATGGTGATGGAAGAGGCGACAATCCATTAGGCACTACCGCAGATGTCTGTCCAGATAGCGCAGGTACTTCGGTTGGTCCAAACGAAGGTGGTGACCGATGGGGTTGTATAGATACAGATGGTGACGGATGGTCAGACTTAGGAGACTCATTTATTCATGAACCAACCCAATGGCGAGATACTGACGGTGACGGTTTTGGTGATGCTGCAGACGGTAATCAAGGTGATGCTTGCCCAGAGGACAGGGGAACTTCATTAATGGACAGATTAGGCTGTAGGGATACCGATGGTGATGGTTGGTCAGACCCAACAGAAACTTGGAAGGCACATCCATTTGGTTTAGCAGATTCCTTCCCTAATGAAGCCCTGCAATGGCGAGATTCTGATGGCGACGGATATGGCGATGTAAGCCTTGGCGCTCTGAGGGATGACTGCCCTAATGAGGCAGGTGATTCAACAAGAGATCTGCAAGGCTGTCCTGATAACAATGGCGACGGTTGGTCAAATGAATATGGCACATTAAAATCAGCTATTGCAATAATGGGAGAAGACCCAGCAGCCTCATGGTTAACTTATCTGATAATCGGCTTAGGATTCATTCTAGGAGCATCAATCGCATTAGTAGTTAAGATGGGTCGTGAAGAAGATGATTTGACTACCCAAGAACAGTTATTTGATGAGAAGGAACATGTCGATTTCGCTGCTAATTTAGAACAACAAGAGGCGAACTCTATGATTCCTTTAGATGAACTTCCACCGATTCCCGGGAATGAAATGAATCGGGCGGGAAGTAGTACCGGAGGTGAATTAATTGACTAGTGATAAGTTATTTTCATCGTTCACAATTTTGCTAGTTCTATGTTCGATAATGGCAATATCTGAATATTCTTTCCATGCCACAGCAGATGATGTCGAAGAAGATCCACTTGCTGAGGCAGGTTTGTCGCTAATCGCATTGAGAAATGATACACTTGATACAAATCAAGATGGAGAGAATGATGCGATTAGAGTGGTTGTCGTACTCAATACTGAACAGGAAAGTACTAATCTAGAACTGAGATTGATTGGCGAGTATAAAGACCGTGAAGTGACTGAAACCCTACAATTCACCTTCTCAGGTCAGTCTAATGCGAGTCTAACTTACGATGCTTGGGCCTCTGGAGAGCATGAACTAAGATTACAATTGGTTGACCAAGATGGCAATATAATTACAACAATTCCTCTGCCCACATATATATTGAGGCCAGCATTACAGACGCCATCAATCATTCTGGCATTAAACGCCCCTCAAAATATTGAAACAGGTGATGAATGTACTATCTCGAGAGTATTTTCAGATGAAACAGGTCCTAGATATGGTGCTACAGGGGTAAGAACCTTCTCTGGCGCGCCGTTTACAGTTCTTGACTCGCAGAATGCCTTGGACTGCTCTCATTGGCCAGCCGGCGATTATATGCTCAAGGAAGCTTATCGTAATGACCTTGGCCAAGCTACGGAAGATTGGTTAAATCTTACAATCTACAATCGACCTGCTCCAGACTTTACCTTGCTGGTCAATGGTAATGGAAACACTACGGATACTGAGTGCAAAGTAATGTTGAAACAATCAGATGGCGATATTGATTTCAGCACATTTCAGATGATATGGCGTATTCAAGGTTCGCAAATCGAAGGTAATATCGGGGACGAATTTGATTGTTCAATACTCCCAGCAGGTGTGCACTTGATATCTTTGGAAGTAATCAACAACGAATTGATTAGTGCTATTGAAGGAATAAATCTAGTCAGACTTCCAGGAATCGATTTGACAGATGAGCAAAAGGAAGTTGCACCATCAAGATCGTATGGTGAAGATACCGAAACAGAATCGGTTGGCTGGATTTCCATTGGTGTTCTCGGTTTAGTGGTAGTTCTCTTATCATATCTAATTCTAGTTAGGGTTAAGGATGATCAAGAAGAGTTACCAATGCGTGATTTAGGACCAAGTCCGATGATTTTATCAGATGGCAGCCCAGACCCTGAAGGTTTACCTACTACTACAGATGATGAAGGTGTTTTGTGGCGTCAGCATCCAGATGGTAATCATGATTGGTGGGATAATGAGTTACGAATCTGGGTTAGGTGGTGAAACTCCTGGATATTGGTAAGTTCACATTTCTAGAGTTGGCTGCGCTATTAATTGGAATTGTTGTCATAGCTACTGGAATAAGATTGTACTATGTTTGGTTCACCAGAATAAGACCTAGAGTTCCTAGTACCGATTCAGATTGGAATACTGATTGCGAGTTTCAATCTAAAGCGATTATTGACGGCGATTACATAACATTCACCAAAATTAGGGATTTTACTTGGCGAACTACCAAGGATAGAGATGAGGATTGGGACGACAATGTGAAATTTGATTTACGTGAGATTAAGGATATTTGGTTCATTGTAGATCATTTTCACAAGATTCATGGTTTGGCACATACCTTCCTCAGCATTGAGTTTAACGATGGAAGATGTATTTCAATATCCTTTGAAGCAAGACGAGTCAAAGGAGATCGTTATCATCCATGGAAAGGTTTGTGGCGCTCTTATGAATTGTATTTGCTGATCGGTTATGAGCGAGACCTTCTAGGTTTGAGAACTAACGCAAGAGGCAATCGAGATTATCTATTTAGAGCAGTTACTCCACCGGGTAAAGACCGACAATTATTACTGGCCATAGCCCAAAAGATGAATCAGTTGAGTGATAATGCTGAATGGTATCATTCACTCCTAACTACATGTAATACCTCGATAGTTAAAGTCGTCAACAAGATTACCCCTGGAAGAATACCCTTCATTTGGCGTAATTTCTTACCCGGCTATACTCCCAAGGCTGCTTTTAGGTTAGGATTAATCGAGGATTGGGGTGGCTTGGAAAAAACCTTACAGATTGCCAGAGTCGATGAGTTGGCTAAAGACTGGGATGGCTTAACGGACTATTCATCATTTATCAGGCAGCATATGCCTGATTCAGCGGTTGATAAATAGCAATAAATTGCCGCTTTCACAGCTTACAGCCAACCGTTCACTAGTTGCTATATTGTGTAATCCCGTCGAACTTGGAGTTAATTTTGAATTCTTAAGTTCCCATTTCGAGCCAGATAAATTTACCCCTAAACTAGTGCCGATACTGAACAGTGAAAACGTAGCGCCATTTTCTATAGAATATAGTCTTGCATCACCTTTTGTAATAGCTGACACAGTGCAATCGTCAAGATGTATTCTTGCTTTAGTTTGACATTCAATCAGTGACAAATAGTTACAAAATTGGTGATCTGACAATCCTCCGTCAACACTTATTATCTCAATAGCTTCGGGTTCAAGTCCATGTGCAAAGAGAATTGCCTTTGTCAAATCATTATTATCTTGGTCAAGAATTTCAACAATTTCAATACTACTACTATTGTTTGATTTTTCAAGCATTTCTCGATTAATGCTATCCATATCCCCAATCAAATAATCGACACTTATTCCTTGCTCAATGCAGTTATTTACTGCCCCGTCACATGCAATTATGACATCCGAGTCTCCAATCAAATCAGCCCATTTAGACAATTTTTCATCACGCGCATTGCCGATAATCAAAATTTTTGTCATGTTCATCCGAATCTGTCTAGGTTTGTCAATTATATGCTCAATTTTACTTTGACCCCCTACGGGGGTCATGGGATTTCATAGACAATGGTTTTCAACCATCAACACGTCCGTTAACTGTGGCGAGTGGCAAAATATCGAAAAACTCGCTCTGTGCGATATTGATGGTTTTAATGCTATTTTTGCAGGTTTCTGGTTTACAAAATATACAATCATCTCAAAAAAGTAGTGCAAATCTCAGCGATATCGATGATGAATTATTCACTAATCCATTAGATGATTCTGATTTTGAGTTTGGCAGCGATATAATCGGCCAAACAATTCATCATGATGGGCTATATGATGCAGAAATTAGGCACGAAGGGAATCTTTTTTCTTATTCTGATAATATTATTTTTTCTGATTTAGTAAACATATCAAATAAACCGGATATTATCCTTAGTGATAATCTAGAATTGAACGCATGTTGGGTCACAAACGATGGAAAAGTAATCCATTACAAGGTGGATAATCTTGGAGAATCCAACATGTCTGTAGTCGATATTGTTAATCCTAATCAAGATGTTAATCAAATTCCATTATGTTCAATTACAGTGAAGGAAAATGGCAGAGTTAGTATTCTATACTCAAACGGCAGTGATATTAAATCAGCACAAATTGCTTATCAAAGTCCACTTTACTCACAAGGTAACGATTGGCATACAAGGACAATTTTGGAGAATGTATCCCCTACGGTTTTTGATTTGTCAGTAATGCCTAGCCAACATGAATGGGGTGTTTTTGTTGATGATGCAGGACAATTATACAACCTCAATTATACAGGGGCATTTTGGGAGAAAGGTTTACTCGATAATGGTCCGGTAGGAAATGATGTAAAGATTGAGATAGATGAAAATGGAAGAGTATCTATACTCTACACAAAACACGATCAAGCCATTCTAATGAGCGTTTACAATGGTGTTATGGAAAGTGAGATAATTTCTGAACATCAAAATTTAACATCTGATATTGGATTAACCTTAGACCATAATGGGTTAGTGCAATTATACACTTCAACATATGCAGATAACACAACAGAGTTTGAAATAAGAAGGTCGTTGATAAACGAGAAAAATCAAATTTCAAATGAACCGTTAAATCAATTTGACAGTATTTACTCTAATTCTTCAATTGGACAAATTGGGCATGGAGATTTTAACGGTGATAATTTCGATGACATAGTTTACTCAGAACCATATGCAGATTCAAATGGTTTGACAAATAATGGTGTAATTTCAATCCACTTTGGTTCATCAGTTGGCCTAGAACAGACGCCTTCACTAACATTTGCGGGCACGCAAAACAATTCTAATCTAGGTAAAGGGCTGGCTATTGCGGATTTTGATGGTAATGGGTATTCTGATATCGCAATAGGCTCACCTGGTCACAACAATAACGACGGATTAGTCGAATTTGTTTTTGGAGGACACACAATTTTATCATCCGGGTTAGAGCAAATTCCCGGATTATCTAATCCTCAAAATACCGGGGAAAAATTTGGTATAAACCTCGAACCAGTTGATGATTTGAATTTAGATGGTAAAGATGAATTATTGATATGCTCCAAACTCCTCCAAGGAGGGGACACTGGAAAAGTTACGCTTTTTTCAGGAGGCATGCAAAATTCTAACTGGCTCGAGATGAATAGCCCTAATCAATTACTTCTTGGACAACATTTTGGTCAATCAGTTTCAGCATCCGGCGACATTAATGGTGATGGATTTGCTGATTTGGTAATCGGAAATTCCGGTGACTTAGAACAGAATACAGGTTATTCCTCCGTGGAGATTAGATATGGCGGGACAAATGGTTACCCATCAGATCCTGATATGTCGTTTCAATCTTCAATGAGTGGATCATTGTTCGGTTATGATGTTGAAATTATCAATGATTTAAATGGCGATGGTTTGGATGAAATCATTATATCAGAACCTTACAATCTTTCTGGTAATTTTAACGCAGGTAGTCTATGGATTTTCCTTGGGAACTCGACCTCTCTTAATTCAGAACCAGATTATAGGATAAATGGTGAAGCTAATCAACAAATCGCTTTGAATGTTGAATCTATTGGAGATTCAAATATTGATGGATACAATGACTTTACGGTAGTAAGTAGAGACGAAAATGGTGACGGTATAATTAGGCTCTATTCAGGAGGCGTTGGAGATTTCACTTCCGATTATGTAACTGTTGCGAAGGGGGAGTCGTCTCTTGGTCTAGCATCATCTTTCAACTTTGACTCCAATGGAGATGGCTTAGTTGAGTATATCTTTTCACAAGAAAGCATCAGTAGTGATGGAAGTTACAACTCAAGTTTGTATCATTATTCTCGAAATATATGGCAGAATCTCAAAATTTCTGTTGATGGAAATGTATCAGATGGTGAAATTCAAACATCTCAATTAGGTGATCCTTCAATCGTTTATGTTTCAGAAAGTGATTCTACCAAACAACTTCAGATGGTCGCTTCGATTAGGGGAGTAGAATCAAATCTTTGGAGTTATCACAACATCACAGATAGAAGCAGTAAGCTAATTTCCGGAAACTTCGAGGTAAGTTCGTCAGGAGAACCAGTTGTAATTTTATCCGTTGATGGAGTCGGAGTTTACACAAAGAATTATGATTCTAGAGTGCTTTTTGAAAATCGAATATTTACTGGGAATTCTGATAGTTCATATCTTGATATGGTCAGTGGTAATGGAGAATATCATTTAGCCTATTATTCACAAACGAGTAATAATATTTTCCTCAACACTTATTCAGCAGGTTCATGGTCAGAACAGATAGTTGCTTCAGGTTATCAAGTAAACCAAGATTTAGTGATTCAGTTAGATGACAATTCCGAGCCAATTATTTTCTTCCGTGATTCGGTTTCAAATGACATCCTATATTCTAAATTTAATCAGACTTGGCAGACGAACTCTTTAGGAACTAATGGACAAGCAATAGGAGAATCCTTTGACATAATCAAAACAGTGGCTGGAGAATTTTTAGTCGTCTGTATCCTTGGTGATGGTAATTTTGACAACCTTACCTTAATCTCTTCAAACTTAACTAATCATGTAAGAGATTTTATTAGTTTCGAATCTGATCTAACTATTGATCTTTCAATTATGCAAGATTTAGAGGAAACAATAATTATTGCTGGTTTTTCCCAGGCAGGCACACTATCTGTCTATGAAAAATTAGCAGATGAACTAATCTGGAATCAGCGATTGCTTGAACAGCCTCAAGGTTCAATTTACAGTAATAAAGTAGCGATTTATGGCAATAATACACCTATCATTATGGTAAATAGCGAGCAAAATTCTCTTCATATTCGACACGAAACTTCATGGTCAACCCTAGCAGATATGCCTTATTCCGTTACACCAACCACATTTGAAGTCTATTCAAATGGCAGTGAAATAACATTGATGTCGGTAAACTCGGAAACAAATAATCTTCAATGGAATACACTATTTGTTGAAAATTACAGTGATTCAATATCAAACTGGTATTCATTCGAGATGGAGCAATTGACAATTGATAACGAATTAGCATTTGTTACAGATTCTAATGGAACAATTCACCTTGTAGTAAAAGAAGAAAATTCAGTTGATCTGTTATACTTGCGAGCTTACATTGATTCAGACAGCGACTATATTATTGATGCAATTGATGAGTTGGTAAACACTCCAAACCAATGGCTTGATCAAGATAATGATGGTTTTGGTGATAATCCTGATGGTCCGCAGTCTGATGATTGTCTGGCGGTGGCAGGAACTTCCGTTCACATCACTCAAGGATGCAATGATATAGACGGTGATGGTTATGATGATATTACGGATGACTGTAATGTTGGTTATGGTTTCTCTTGGATTGATAGATATGGATGTACTGATTTTGATCAAGATGGCTGGTCAGATTATAATTCACAGTATAGGTTTGGTGATGTTTTCCCTGATAATTGGAAACAAGCCTTTGATTCTGATGGCGATGGCTATGGAGATAATCATGGACCAGATTGTTGTGACACTTGGTATGATACAGATGCTAGATTAGGCGATTTATTTCCATTCAATCCAAGACAATATACTGATTATGATAATGATGGTTATGGTGACAACTCGAGTGATTTCCTAACAGGTGACGCATGCAAATTTGAGTTTGGGACTTCATATATAGATCGCCTTGGATGTTTGGATAGTGATGGTGATGGGGCATCAGATGCTTCGGCATTTTGGAATGAATCGTTAGGGGCCGATTTGTGGCCAAATGATCCAACACAATGGGCTGATAGTGATGGCGATGGCTATGGAGATAATACTTCATCAAATGCTACAAATCCGGATTCATTCCCAAATAATATCGTCGCAACCAATGACACAGATAATGATGGATTCCCTGATAGTTTCACTGAATACTACAATGGGTCAAATAGTGGTGGATTGTATCTCGATGGTTGTCCGTTAGTTCATGGTAATTCCACTAATCCACTCTTCGGTTGTTTAGATTCTGATGGTGATAGTTTCATGGACCTTTATTCATTTGACATAAACGCAGAGACAGGTTTACGGGAGAATCAAAGCGGTGATGCATTCCCTTATGATTCTCAACAATGGGCAGACCTTGATGGTGATGGTTTTGGAGATTTACAGGGATATTCAAATTCCGACATTTGTCCAAACCTGCCAGGAGTTGTTGACGGGACTATAGGACTTGGTTGTCCTCTAATCGATGATAACGATGACGATGGAGACTTAATTATCAATGAGATTGACTTATGTCCTAATACTCAATTGGGAATGTCAGTCAATCAACTTGGTTGTTCATTATCCCAAATAGACAGTGATAGTGATGGTATTTTTGATGACATTGACATCTGTCCGGATAGTGATTCAGGCATTGAAGTAGATGGCGACGGCTGCTCTCAACAGCAAAGAGACTCAGACCTAGATAGTGATGGAATTCCGGACTTACAGGATAGTTGTCCTAACACACCACAAGGTGAAATAGCCAACGATTTGGGTTGTTCTTTAACTCAGTCTGATACGGATTCGGATGGCGTTTATGATAACTTAGATTTGTGCCCTAATACACCATCAGGATATGTGGTAGATTTAGATGGCTGCGTTGATGAAAATCAAAACAATGTTGATAATGATATGGATGGCTATTCTGGAATATACCGCTATGAAACAAATCCAGATACAGGTTTGAGATTTAATCAATCGGGTGATTTATTCCCTGAAGACCCAACTCAGTGGTGGGATACTGATGGAGATTCATATGGAGATAATAGTTCAGCAGTAGGTGGTGACAGTTGTATATTGGTAAGCGGGACCTCTTTCTTTGATAGGTATGGCTGTATGGACAGCGATAATGACGGATGGTCAGATCCAACATTAGGCTGGTTTGCTTCTCCTAGTGGTTTGGCTGATGCTTTCCCAGATGATAACTCTCAATGGAGAGATTCAGATGGAGATTCTTACGGAGACAATATTTCTGGGCTATCTCCAGATCTCTGCCCATCTACCAATCCTGCATTTTTGCAAGAAGTTGATACAAATGGTTGTGCTCCTTATGAAAGAGATACTGACAATGATGGAGTGGTTGATAGTTTGGATAATTGTCCAACACAATCCAAGGGCTTCGACGGATATATGGATGGTTGCCCATTAGAAAAACAAACAGATTCCACAAGCTCAAATCAAATCATTGGTTTGCCGATAACTTGGTTTATTGCAATTGTTGTTGGAATTGTACTGCTATTGATTCTAATAATTATGCGTAGAAATAGAGGATATGATGATGAGGACTGGTACGAAGAAGACGATGAGGACGATGACTTTGAGGAAGACAGGTTATCATTCCTCGATATCAGACAGCGACCAAAACAACCATCTGCTCCAATTATGAAGCAAATTTCAGGCCCTGTTGGGGCACCACACAGAGGCCCTACAGGGGCGCCGACAGCACGCTCCAATGAACCTCCAAATAGGTCGCCAATCAGGGCTAATGCGCCAACAGCAGGTCCACCACGATTTAATCCACAAACAGTACAACAAAGCAAGACTAAGTCAGGCGGAAAGAAAGTAGCAAAGAAAGTAAAGAAGTCTGAGGAAAATGATAAGAAAGTACGTCGAGCAGTTGTTGAGGTTGAAGAAGATATTTTTGAGAATGTACCACAATCATCTATTGATGAATCTGTAGATGAGTTAAGTAATTATTCATTTGATAATGAAAGACAATTATTAATGTACTTACAAGAAAAAGGATGGAATGCACCACAGTCCCGAGCAATAATTAACTTGGCAAAAATCAAATCACGATAAGAGAAATAGGCATTACTTTTCAAATATGAGTCAACAGCGAAAATCAACGGAGGGAGATTAATGGCAGAACCAGTGCTCGAAGGTGCATCCTTACCAGAGGGATTTGAGGTTGATGAAACCTCAGCATATTTTGGCATTACAAAATCTTCAGATATTGTCCACCAATTAATGTCAATGGAAAGAAATCAGTCCATAGTTGCGTTTTTCAGTATGGTTTCTGAAGTTGTCCTTAAGCCGGGTGATTTTGATTTTGAGGAAGCAAGTAAAGTTCTAAATTGTGAAGGTGGAGAAATTTATTTCCTAGTATCCGGGCATTTGGGACTTATGAGTTTTTCAGACCCAATTTTACATTATCTCGGGCTTCCAAATTCACTTGGTGAAGAGTCTCCAAACGATAAACCTGACATTAAAAAACCTCATTATGAATCACTAAAAAGATTATCAGATCCGATGAATATACTGAAAGTTTTGGCGATAGCTCAATCAACAGGTGGGTCTGATGAAGTAATGAAGTATTACCTCGCACTATGCGAAATATTACAAGATGTCAATTCAAATAATTCATTATTGATTGACATTGCAGGTGAATTTGATTCCGCACTTGATGTGATAGGTCATCCAATACCAATTTCCTATCTGGCAAATTCAACTGTAGACTTAGCAAATATCCCAACCGTTCCAAAAAGCACCGCTACTGAAACCACGTCAGCAACCAAGCAGGATGCCGTTGAGACAGTGCCGGTACCAACACAAGAAATAGGAACTCAAACAGAAAACACTAACCAAGAGGTTGTTGAAAAGTCGGTACTAATTCCAAAAGTTGAACCCCAAGTGTCCGTCCCCTTGCCTGGTCAATCTATCAAAGTTGAAGAATCTGTTAAAGAGTTGGAACCGTCTTTAGTTGACAGTAATATCACAGATAGAAAAGCGGCAAAAGTTACCGATAATGCATTTGAAGGTGCTTTTGGCATGATGGCACAGCCAGAGCCAAACGAAGTAGAAACACCGACTACAGAAGTGGAAACTCACCAAGAACAAGATTCAGGCGCAAAACTTTCAGAAGAGCAAGAAGCCGTTATTGAATCTGAGCCACAAGATGAAATCGAGGAAGAATTCATCAGTGCCGCTGAAATGTTTATTCAGGCGGACAAAGATGATGATGGAACTTTATCCCCAGAAGAACTTGCAGATGCGGCAGGACTCTCTGTTGAAGAATCACAAGAGTTGCATAAATCTGCAGATAAAGATGATGATGGAAAAATGTCGTTATCAGAATTTGTTGCTTCTCCTGCAGTAGAAAAAGTAGCATCTAATCTACCCAAGCCAGTTGCACCGGTACGAAAGCCAGTGAATAGAACTGAGAAAACCAATCAACAAATATTACCATCTCAAAACCTCACACCTCGACCTATTCCACCACAAAATATTGCACCTCAGCCAGTTGTTAGAAATCAGCCGCTTAATCAAATCCCACAACAGAGTCCGCAACAACAAATGTGGAATCAACCAATACAACCAACAATTCGTTCAGGTATAAATTGCAGAGGTTGTGGAATTGGGATTGACCCATATTGGCGATTTTGCCCAGTTTGTGGCACTCAAAATCTTAACTGATTAGATGTCTAGAATGAATTCTCCATCTTGTAGAATTTGAGAATCATCTAGCCAGACACTAGGGCTTGTCAAAACTCCAGGAATATGGATCCCAACTGAAGACGAACCACCCAATGCGGAATTATCACCGATTGAGAAATAACAGGTTCCCAGTCGTTTCTCATCCTCAAGCACATTGCCGCCCATTCTGGCTTGATCATTCATACCAAAACCAAATTCAGCAACAGTCCAGACATTTTCTCTCTCCTTTGAGCGTAGTTTCTTGGCGACCTCACCAAATTCTTGTCTAATGTTTGCGGCTATTTGTCCACCTTTGACATCCACTACCATTCCATTTTCAATTTGCAATTCGATTTGTTCATCAAGTAACGTTGAATCCCATGAACCGTCAATTATCAACACACCATTCATCGTACCCTCTCTAGGCATTATAAACGCTTTTCCGGCAGGAAGATTTGTCAGCATTTTCGGCCGGTTACATATTCCGTTGTCATCTAATTTCCATTCACGCCAATTTACTTCAAATGTAATATCTGTGCCTTGGCTTGACTTCACGTTAACAATACGTCGTCTTCTAAAATATGGCCCTAGATTACTGATTCGCTTCTTGACCTTGTTGAAATCTACTGCCATTCCCCCGTGGGTGAACATATCGTTGGTTATTCCTGGCATAGTGGCAACTCTTGCACCATCTCTAACTGCTTGCCTTACCGCTTTAGTATGAGTTAGAGAATACTTTGTTGGGGCTAAAATAACTTGTTGCTGGCGCATCAAATTCGCCACAGGAGTTGGAGGTTCTTCACCATGATGCTTGGCTTTTGGCATCACAATTAGCAACACTCGTTCCGATTTTTTGATTGTGGCTTCATGAAGTACTTGTCCTATATCACCAGTAGTTGGGTCACAGACGATGAGCACATTCTCACCTCTTCTGATGTCCATACAAGTTTCGACAACCATCTTTGCTGATGCGCTTAACAATTTTTCAATCGAAGCATCATCGTTACTATTTTCTAGCGCTGTATCTTTATCGTCAACACCAATAACAGAATCGACAATTTCTTCTAAATCATCATCCTGTTCAAGACGAGTATCATCAGGAACATCCTGCTTTTTCCTCGCCATGGTTAATCTGATACAGGCTGAGGTCTTGAATGTGTGTGCTACATCCGAGCATCTTAGTTAGAGGTTACCTTATTGAGGGTGCGTTCATTCAGATAAATATGGCGAGTTATGAGTTGTTTATTGAGAGAGTAAAAGATATCCACAAGATTGGCGCGATACAAGGACATCTTGGATGGGATCAAGAAACGATAATGCCAGCAAAGGGTGCAAAGTCTAGGTCAGAAATTATGTCTTGGTTGGCAAAAGAACAACATGCAAGAGTTACTGATGAATCATTTGCTGAAATGATTGAGGAATTAGAGAGTGATGCAACACTTACTGGGGATCAACTGGCAAATATTAGAGAAGTGAGAAGGCGTTATGATAAAGCAGTAAAGTTGCCATCAGAGTTCGTAGCCGAGTTTGCTCTAGCTAGATCTCAAGCATTAGTTGCATGGCAAGAGGCAAGATCAGAATCAGATTTTGCTAAATTTAAACCACATTTAACCAAACTAATTAACATGACAAATAAGAAAATAGACTATTATGGTGTACAATCTACTCGCTATGATGTTTTACTAGACGAGTATGAGTTCGGTATGAAGGTTAGTGATTATGATCCTCTATTTGCGGGTCTTAAAGCCAAATTAGTGCCCCTTTTACAGCAAATAATGATGGCAAAACAAACCAATCCAGATCCAAAACTTCCTGATGAAATGATTTTTCCAGTTGGAGCTCAAACCGAATTTTGTAAAATGGTCTCTAGTGCAACAGGATTTGATTTTGAAGCGGGAAGAATGGATGCATCAACGCACCCATTTTCTGCTGGTTTGTGGCCTGGTGATACCAGATTCACCACCAGATTTGATGAACAAGACCCATTCTCATGCCTTTATGCCGTAATGCATGAAACAGGCCATGCATTGTATGAGCAAGGCCTTGATGCAGAACATTCTTTCACCCCTAGAGGTGATGCCGTATCTTTAGGAGTCCATGAATCACAGAGTAGGTTTTGGGAAAATCAAGTGGGTCGAACTCCAGCCTTTTGGAAAGTAGTTCTACCATGGTTCAAGGAACATTTCCCGGAGTCACCGGATTGGACTCCCGAGGAATTGAACAAAATCGCTAATTGTGTTGAGCCGGGCTTTATCCGAGTTGAGGCTGATGAGGTTACATACAACCTTCACATTATGCTTAGATATGAGTTAGAAAAGAAAATATTCAATGAAAACCTATCAGTTGACGACATTCCAAACACATGGAATCAAATGTTTCGCGAATGGTTTGGAATCGAAGTTCCAGAAGATCGTCTTGGTTGTTTACAAGACATACACTGGTCTATGGCAGCATTTGGATACTTCCCTACCTACACATTAGGCAACTTATACGCAGCACAATTATTAGTTTCAATGGGAGAGGACTTAGGCGATGTTGACAAAATTATCGAAAGTGGACAGTGGCAGCCTATGCTAGACTGGTTGAGGTCCAAGATTCACTTGCAAGGTAGCAAATGGACACCTAGTGAATTGATTGAACATGCTACAGGCGCACCGCCTACGCCACAACCTTTCATCGATTATGTTGAAAAGAAATATGGTGAGTTATACAACTTGTAGATTCACTCTTCTGAATCCTTTCCGGTTGTTAATGCGACTAATTTGTCTAACCTTGCGGTCAAATCATCAATAGCATCCATCAAATCATTAGTTCTGTCATCTTCATGATCTGTCCCGAAAGAAATGCCAAGCAGTGTAATCATACCCCCTGCTAGCATGGTTAGTGCGGGCCAATAAACGTCAGATGCCGACATATTCCCATCTGCTTCTAGGCCGCCCCAAAATGCGCCCAAAATAAATACAACAAATCCGATAATAATCTGTTGATAACCACTTCCGAATGTATCTTCTAAACTGCTCATAGTTAAATCTCCTTGAAATAAAATCAATGGGATAGTATATATCATTATTTCAAAAAATGCGGTTTTTTTACCGTTTAGGGCTATTTCCACGGCTCCATCAACAGTGGTTTTCCTACTGAACCTGGCTCAACAAGTAGTCTGCCTTTCTGACCTGTACCTGCAGAGCGTTCAAAAACTGGAATTCCTTCAACGACTGTCAGTACAGGCCAACCAGTTAACTCTCTCCCTCTAAATGGATTCCAACCAACCCTAGCCCATGAATTCTCATCTTCAACTATTGCGCTATGGTTCATATCTACCAACACAATATCTCCATCATAGCCAACTTCGAGTTTGCCTTTGCCAATCATGCGGTAACAGTCCGCTACATTGGATGACATCCAGCGAACTACATCTTCAAGTGAACACTTGCCTTGATTCACATAGTTCAGCATAACTGCTAGAGAAGTTTCAACTCCTGGCATTCCACTAGGTGCGTTTGGAAAGCCTTTCGCTTTGGCTTCAAGGGTATGTGGCGCATGGTCCGTTGCTATACATTGGATGGTTCCATCGACAAGTCTCTTCCAAAGAATTTCTCTATCAATTTTGTACCTTATCGGTGGGTTCATTTGCAAACGAACACCTTGTTCATCAACATCTGTCTCATCAAATGTAAGATGTTGAGGTAAAACTTCTGTAGTGATAATTGGATGACCTTCCGTCTTTGAAGGAAGATTGCAGTGGTCATTTAGGAAATCAGCTTCAATCCCCGAGGTAAGGTGCAAAATATGTAATCGATGCCCAGTTTTGTGGGCTAATTCAACAGATAGTTTGGTTGCTAACAGCGCAGTTATATCATCCCTGTAATATGCATGAGCAGCAACATCGGTTCTTCCTTCGACTAATTTTCTTCGTTCATTCATTCTATCCTCGTCTTCAGCATGAACTGCAATTAAACCAGCAGTTTCGGTAAATATTCTCTCCAAGGCTGATTTATCAGAGACCAATAGAGTACCAGTTGAAACTCCCATGAATATCTTGATTCCGCAAATACCAGGAATCGCAATCGGGTTTTCTCTTGTCCCAACAACTTCTTGCAAATCTTCTACATTATCTTCAGTTGCACCGATGAAAAACCCATAATTACTAACACACTTTTCAGCAGCAGTATCTAACTTGCCTTGCATTCCCACAAGTGTAGTAATCGACGGGACATTGTTTGGCATATCTAAGAATGAGGTAATACCTCCACTGACACCAGCAATTGACCCGCTTCCTAAATCCTCTTTTTCTGGTTGACCAGGGTCTCTGAAGTGTACCTGCGGATCGATACAGCCGGGAAGTAAGTGTAGGCCACTACCGTCAACAAACATCTCATCATCATGGTTTTCCAGTGTTCCAGAATCTCCTATTTCTGCAATTATCCCATCAGTGATTCTTAGGTCACCAGTTTTTGTGATGTCTGGCAGTACCATTGTGGCCCCGCTAATGAGTAAATTGCCGCTATTATCCATCCTTATCGTGTATTCGCAAATCTAGTCAATGAATGAACTTTGAGGTTTATCTCCGCCTTGCATCTTTAGGTCTAAATGAGTCACAAACCCTCTCATTCATGTCGATATATGGTCCACCAATCAAGTCAACACAATATGGGACAGCACGCCAAATTTCGTCAATCGTTTCTCGTATGGCTTTTGGTCGTCCTGGCAAATTAAAGATTAAGCATTTATTTCTAGTGCCGCCTACTTGTCTTGATAGAATGGCAGTAGGAACATATTGAAGTGAAATAGCTCGCATCTGTTCACCAAAGCCATCCAAAATTCTGTCACAAACTGCAATTGTTGCCTCAGGAGTGACATCTCTATCGGCTGGTCCTGTGCCACCTGTAGTTACTATTACGGAGCAATCTAAGTCATCGGCAAAACGTATCAATTCAGATTCTATTTCAGCGATTTCATCAGGTATACAAGAATAATATACTTCGACAGGGCTAAGAATTGCTTCTTTGAAAAATTCCAATATTGCAGGTCCACCCTCATCTAAATATTCGCCTTTACTTGCTCTGTCGCTAATTGTCACAATGCCAATGCGGACTAAATCGCCACAATTATTTGCTTGCCCTTCGATGTGGTTGAGGTAGTTCAAGGGGATCACCCAATCAGTGTTCACCATACTTTGCGACCACATCGGCGTGGAAATTATCTAGCATGGTATCCTCGAATAATTCAGTCTGTCTGCGCACCTTGGTTGAGCGTATGTGGAGGAATGCTGCTCCAACAAATACAATAATAATCAATGGAATAACCGCTTCCAATTTGTATTGGTGCATGAATTTCACAATTCCTTCGGCAGTATAAGCCCAGGTTATCGAAGCAGCAGCACCGCCAATAAATGTTGCAGCAAGGACTCTTGTGAATTGCATTCTTGACAATAATCCTAGCATGGCACCAACGAGAACTCCTGACGCCATAAATGGAATCCAAACGAATACGATAAGTCCCCAGAAGCCCCATTTGTTAATCATTTCACGCTTTTCATTAGCCATATATTCCACGGTAGATAACGTATTTCCAATGAAGTTGGTTTGCAGCATTTTGCCACCGAGTCCATCTTGTTTAGCCACTGCAACAATCCTGTCATCATTCTTATTCTTGTTAGAACTCTCAACCCTCCCAGCACCAGAACGATCTGCTAGGGTTGAAACTTGATTTCTTGCTTTAACAATTAATTCTTGACTACCGAGAAGGTCTTCATTCCTTTCCGATATGTAGCGATATAGTTCAACCTCAACTTCATCGGTGGTTTTCTTGAATCTGAAGAAAGCGAACCGTTGTGTTGGTTTGTAAATTACTGAAACAAAGATTACCCGGTCGTCACTGGTGACCACTGCACCTTCCATACGGACATCAATACGCCTTGCAAAGAATAAATCAAGACTGTCTCTTACCTCATCCTCTACTCTTGACAGTGTGTGCAGTTCGGAAAAGAAACTAGCGTAGTCTTGCTCTTTATTTACATCTGCTCCTTCTGCGCCGGCTCCAATTCCAATCCCGCTCTCAAAGTCTATAGCTTGGTTGACACCAATCGTTTTGACAGTTAATTGAACGGGTTTGAAGACACGGAAAATAGCGAATTCTTCAAGGATTTCTCTAAGTATTTCAGCCCTGATGTCTTTACTGTCAGATAGTGTTCCATCAGTATTCTTGTAAGGCACCATTATGTCAATTGATAATTCACGCGATTCAAGTTTATACAATTCCCAGTCGATATCTATATGCAACCGCTTCGATGTTTTGCCAAGGATATCTTCGACCACTCTAGCGATGTGATTTCTCGACAGAATGTCATCCGTATCTTGGTGGTAAATTTTGTACATAACAGGGTAGATGATCAATAGTGTAACTGCGGATAATGATAGTGAAATGAAAGCCATCCACCATGCTGGGATGCCAGCAGTGCCGCCTGTTAACATAGCAGTTTCTCGGCCACCGCCCAATTCCGCTGCCATCAACAAATATCCCCAATCGCCGAGGTCTTTTGTTGTCCAACAGGTCCTAGGTCCCGGTTCGGTAATTCTAACCTCTCGGTGAGAGTCAGAATCAACAAATGGCAAGAATGAGAAGAATCCACCGCTATTTACTTCTAACTCAAAATCGATATTTTTGGTTAGTGTTTCTCCTCCATCAACTAGTGAAGCGTTTGCCAAGTCGGTACTTTGATTGTATATTTCGACGGTGAATTGTATTCGATACTCTCCCACTTCCAAATCATCAAATGGTGCTTTCATTGAAGACTTGGCACCGGCTACTTGAACTATGGTTTCTTCCGAGACAACATCATTCCAAGAACTATCAACTGATTCAAGAATAGTGTAATTCATCAGCGAGTATCCCGATGGTAGATTTCTAGCAGATAAATCTAGGTATTCTGCATCGTTTTCTGGGAAAATAAGAATCCATGGCTGGTCTTCAATATTCAAACACTCCTCCCCAGTATCAAGGAATGTTTGCGATGCTTTGTGGTCGAGTGTGGTAGATGAGCCGAAGATACCACTGGACATCCCCACTAATAAAATGGCGAAAAGGGCACCATATCCTATGCCAGCGAATAAGACATAATCCTCTTTGTTGGTAAGGAACCTGCGCTTACTGGTCTTGGTCTTTCTGCGCCTTATATCTTCGAGTTCTTTAGCGATTTTATCTCTCGCTTTTTGCTCGATATCAACATCTTCGATGGGCTCGTCAACCTGCTCAAGTTCCTCGCCCATGGCACCCATAGGTGAAACTACCAAATTAATGCATTGATTATAGATTACAGCAATTTCCAAAGTTATCGCTTTAACTTTCGAATGGTGGGTAGGGCCGGACTTGAACCGGCGACCTCAGCATCTTCAGTGCTGCGCTCTCCCAACTAAGCTACCTACCCGCAAGTACCTGCGACATGATTTGACATTTCAACTCTTCCAATGAAATCAAAATTAATTGATACCATCTAAAATTGCTGCTTGAACTTCAAACAGAGCATCAAGACCAGCATCAGCCTGAGCAATCAAAGCAAACAGTTCTTCACCGGAAAAAGTAGATTCTTCACCAGTACCTTGTAATTCGACATACTTACCATCACTTGTCTTTACTACATTCATATCGACATCGGCATTGGAGTCTAAAACGTAGTCAAGGTCCAGGTAAACGTCGCCTTCGATCAAACCAACTGAAATTGCTGCTAAATCATGTGGGATTACCTTGTTTTCATGCGCCATTTTTTCATCCTCACTCAATTCAGGGGCACTCCAACCAGATTTACGCTCTTCATCGGTTGGTCTGTGTTCGAGAGGTAGGCACTGACCACTGGCGATTAATCTTCTAACTGCTAAGCGAAGAGCCAGGTTTGCTGCAGTGATTGAAGCGCACCTAGTGCCGCCATCAGCGTTTAGAATGTCACAATCAATATTAAGTGCGATAGGTCCCAATTGTTCCAGATCGACCGCAGCACGAAGTGACCGAGCAATCAAGCGCTCGATTTCTTGAGTTCGACCTTTAGCACCGCGTCTCTCTCTTCTGAATCTTGAATCAGTCGATCCAGGTAAAAGAGAATATTCAGCATGGACCCAACCTTTGGTGGAATCTCTTGGAAACCAACCAGGTAGTCTTGCTTCTTTGGTACAACACGCCAATACGACGGTATCCCCTTGCCGATAAAGGATAGACGCAAGGGCATTTGAGGTGAAATCAATCTCTACCTCAACATGTCTCATTTGGTTTGCTTCACGGTCTGTTTCAAATTCGGTTTTGAATTTCGCCATGTTTGGCCCAAGACTCTTCTTTCATCAAATCTTCTCAAGAATTAGACTTATCTTTGATGGACATATTGAAGTTTAGGTTCTCATTGGATTGGCTATGAGCAAGTCTAGAGTGGTGATTTGTGGAGTAGCAAGAACTCCTATTGGCAGTTTCTTGGGCACATTGTCATCAATGACTGCCGTTGAACTTGGTGTTGCAACAGTAAAAGAATTGTGTGATAGAGTTAGACTCGATGTTTCATCTGGAATTATTGACGAGGTTTTATTTGGTCAAGTTCTACAAGCAGGGTGCGGACAAAATCCAGCAAGGCAAGTAGCCATTGGTGCAGGTTTGCCAGTTTCCACCGGTGCTACAACCATCAACAAAGTCTGTGGTAGTTCCTTGGAAGCGGCAATGATGGCAGCAAATAGCATAACTGCTGGTAAGTCAAAGGTAGTTATCGCCGGTGGCATGGAGAGTATGTCAAACGCACCACAGTTGCTGACAGGTCAACGGAAGGGTAAGAAGATGGGCGATTCTAATCTTGTAGATTCTATGATTCACGATGGTCTATGGGATGTTTACAATGACATTCACATGGGAAATACCGGTGAAACTATTGCCGAAGAATCTGGTATAAGCAGAACAGATTCTGATGAATTTGCCGTTCATAGTCATCAAAGAGCAGCTGAAGCATGGAATCAAGGCTGGTTTGATTGGGAAACATTTACTGTAAGCGTCCCACAAAGACGCGGAGCAGACATATCTTTTGCTAAAGATGAAGGTATCAAAGCAGCCTCGGATGTTCAAACCCTAGCTAATTTGAGGCCAGTATTCAATAAATCAGGACAGGTTACAGCAGGTAATGCTAGTACTCTCAATGATGGAGCCAGTGCAATTTTACTTGCAGATGAATCAACTGCAAGACTAAATGGCTGGGAAATTATTGCTTACGTTGATGATTATTGCACAAGTGGTGTAGAACCTCACAGAGTAATGAGTGCACCAATTCCAGCGATCAACAATCTGCTTGAGCGCAATTCATTGAATGTTTTAGATGTCGAAATTTATGAACATAATGAGGCATTTGCAGCTGCATCATGTGCTGTAGCAAAAGAGGTCGGAATTCCACACGACAGGTTCAATCTACACGGTGGTGCGGTTTCACTTGGACACCCACTTGGCAGTAGCGGCACAAGATGTTTGATAACTATGCTTGGCGTTATGCGAAGGATCGAAGCAAAGTCAGGTATCGTAACATTGTGCCTAGGTGGCGGGAATGCGGTTGCAATGCTAGTTTCGATGGATTGACGGCTAATCTTCATAAACTCAGAGTTAGGCAAAATAAGACAAATACCTACTGGGGGTATCAAATAGGGCTGCAAGGCGGCTTAGATTGTTGGATATGGTGTCTTTTTCAGATCTAGGAGTTTCCAGAAGGTTAGTAGAAGCACTTTCTGCACAGGGAATTAACGAGCCGTTTGAGGTTCAAACAGAATCTATTCCAGACGGAATGTTGGGCCATGATTTATGTTGTAGAGCACCTACAGGTTCAGGAAAAACACTAGCCTTTGGATTGCCGCTAATAGAGCGAACTAAGCAAGCAGAACCAGGCTTTCCAACCTCTCTAATTCTAACTCCAACAAGAGAATTAGCTGAACAGATTTTCAAGGTCTTGGATCCTCTTTCTAGAGAGCACGGGCTATACACATATGCAGTATATGGTGGAGTTTCATACACTAAACAATTCAAAGCATTAGACCGCGGAGTTGACATTTTAGTCGCTTGTCCTGGCAGACTAATCGACTTAATTGATAGAGGTTCTATTTCCCTAGAAGACGTAGAAATAGCAGTCTTAGATGAAGCTGATCGAATGGCAGATATGGGGTTCATGCAACCAGTCTGCCAAATTTTAGATGAATGCAGAAAAGACCGTCAAACCATTTTGTTTAGTGCTACTCTAGATGATGAGGTTGCTGAATTGGTCAGAGATTACCAAACTAATCCAGTTACCATCGAGGTGGGTCCCGAAGAGGTAACAATGGAGAGTATGACTCATTATTTTTGGTTGATGCCTAATTCTAAGAAATCAACAATTTCTAATGAAATAATCAGAAAGTGCGGCCGTACAATTGTATTTTGCCGAACAAGACGAGGAGCGGATAGAGTTGGTGAAGATTTGAATCACGATGGATTAGCAGCGCAAACGCTTCACGGCGGTCTGTCTCAAAAGCAGCGCGATAGAGCGATGGCTAGATTCAAACACGGTGAGTGTATGGCACTAATTGCCACAGATGTCGCAGCCCGTGGTATTGATGTTGAAGGAGTAAATTGCGTAATTCATTATGACCCTCCAGAAAATGGTAAGGCGTACAAACACCGAAGCGGTAGGACCGCAAGGGGTGGCTCAACAGGTATAGTAATCTCCCTTATTCAAAAGCCACAAAAGAAAGCCGTAAGCAAAATTCAGCGTGAAGTTGGGATTAACGTAGAGTTTACTCCCCCAGAATTTGGCGATTTGCCTGAGTTCGAAGTAGAATTCATTGGAGCAAGTAGGCGCAGAAGTTTTGGCAGCCAAAACCGCAATGAGTCTAAAAGAGGCCATTATGGAAAGCGTAATCGCTCAGGAGGGCGCTCAAATCGCTCTGATAGAAACTCCTCTGGTTCAAGAAATCAAGAGCGACCCAATCGTAATTACAACAAAAAGAAACCTCGTAACACACATTCAAGGCCAAACAGGGGAAATAAACCAAAGCCAGAAAAAACTACTCAACCATCTCGAGGAAGAAGAAACAATCGAGGTAATCGCTCTAGAGGTCGCAACAGGAGATAGCGCTGCCACTAGATTCAAGAAATTACTCGTTATCTAGCATTGAGGTAGTATGCGATATTTATCAACCCAGCAAAGCTAACCCACGCAATGTATGGCCAGACTAGCATTGAGGCTTCTTTTGCAGGTATGTAGATCATGTAAGCATATATTACGGTAAATACAGCCATAACCACAATCAATAGGAATGATGCGAGATATTCTGCTGAATTGAACACATTAGGCCACATCAGGTTAGCAATCATTTGAATAACAAATAGTCCAATGACTAAGTTACTGTTAGAGATCTCTTCTCGCTTTGCTAGCATCATGGTGAAACTGATTGCCAGCATTGTATACAGGACTAACCAAATTGGTCCGATTATTCCGCCAGGGGGCTGAAACCACGGCTCGTAGTCTGAATCAAAAGTCATTGTATCATTTTACCTCGGCTGTTATGCCCTGTAAAATAATTGTTAGTGATTTCCAGTTATCATAAGATTTCGTATATTACCTATATTCGGCTATATATTTGAGAATATTACTTCAATCCGGACCATTGTTACTTTTAATAGGCGTTCAACTTAAGTAAAACACCGATAACGGGTAATCATGTCGTTAGCACCTACAGATTATGATTTTGGAGTCTCGGCGAATTATGCGTTCGCTGAAAAAATAACATGCTCCAACGATGAAGCCCGCAGAATGTATGTTGAAGCCTTTGGCCACATGCTAAATTACAACCATGAGCAAGCAATTGCCTGCTTTACTAAGTGTACTGAATTAGACCCTAACTGTGCTATGGCATGGTGGGGAATTGCTTATTGTTTGTCCTCCAGTTACAATTGGTCGGCAGGGCTGGGTCCTGGTTATGATGCGATTTCACAGGCTGTATCGCTGAAAGATCATTGCAGTGAGTTAGAGCAAGACCTGATCATGGCTCTTTCAAAGAGGCACACCAAGGAAGCGCGAGACAACGCAAACCCTGCGGCTCTTAATATGGGCAACTCACCAGAACTCAATCAAGCGTTTGCTGATGCAATGGCTCCTCTTTACGAAAAGTATAGTGGAGACCTCGATGTTACAGCAGTATATGTTGAGGCTTTGATGAATCTAAATCCATGGACACTATGGAACAAAGATGCTTCAACCGGAGAAATAACCCCTGTTGATGATAGCACATTGATGCTGATTAAAATCATGGAAGACGCATTTAACAATGTGCCAGGTGCTAAAGAGCATCCAGCACTTTGCCACTTGTATTGCCACGCCCTTGAATTATCCCCATACCCAGAGCGAGCGCTACCAGCTGCTGATGTTCTTCGAACACTTATGCCGGGTTGCGGCCACTTAGTCCACATGCCATCACACATCGATGCATGGGTTGGCCAATGGAAAGAAGCAATGGATTGTAATATTGCTGCTGTTAAGGCTGACGATCATTATGTTGAACTCACTGGTAATGAATCGCAATTCTACAAGTTCTACCGCATGCACAACCATCACTTTGTCGTATGGTGTGCTATGTTTGAAGGGCAATATGAGACTGCAATGAAGTATGCAAGAAAGGCAGTCGAAACCTTGCCAGCAGGTGATGAAAACCACGGCGCCCAATTTATGCTAGCAGGAATCATTCCAATGGGCGCAATTTTCCTTGAATCATATGTGACTATGCCTTGGCACGTAATGATTAGATTTGGTAAGTGGGACGAAATCTTGGCTGAACCAATGTACAGCGACAAAGACGTATTCCCAGCAACTATTGCCACACAGCA
>MDSV01067942.1_pt1 | contig 49093 bp, 39 predicted proteins | sample 810851 | NCBI WGS metagenome assembly MDSV01 (sample SAMN05326640, study PRJNA326480) | marine metagenome | isolation source: seawater | place: Atlantic Ocean: North East | collected 2012
CAACAAAACCATCAAGCAAAACCTGATAGACGGACTTAGCAAACGTGAGTTTCTACATTCCAAGTGGGTGATGATTTTTTCCCTTGCCGCCATATCTACATTATTTATTTTTGTAGTCTCCATGATACTTGGGCTGATTTATTCGAATTACAACGAATTTTCCATCATCATACAAGACTTGGAATACCTGGTTGCATATTTCATTAAACTGATGGCTTTTTTTGGCTTCTGTTTGTTTTTAGGTACAGCAATAAAACGATCGGCTTTTGCCCTTGGCTTCTTGGGTATATGGCAGATGTTTGAGGGCTTTTGCTATGGCATGCTCAAATGGCAGTCGCCAGAATGGTTAAATGCAGAAGATGTATTCCGCATTTTTCCGCTTAATGCCATGAGCAATTTGGTGCGCGAACCTTTTTCACGCCTCTCTGCGGTAAGTAACCTAGCAGAGCAAGTAGGCGGACAAATGACCAAGAACACAAACGTACAACTTTTGGACATGCTAATCGTATCGGCTTGGTGCTATATTTTTTATGCATTGACATATCACATATTAAAACGCCGTGACCTCTAAGTTTTTGCTATTTTTGGCAAGCTATGGAGTTTCAACTTGTTTCTGACTTTAAACCCACTGGAGATCAACCCGCTGCCATTAGTCAATTGGCGCAAGGCCTTGCCTCCCATGACAAATTCCAAACCCTGTTGGGTGTTACGGGATCGGGAAAGACCTTTACGGTAGCCAATGTGATTGCGGAAACCCGCCGACCTACGCTCGTACTGGCACATAACAAAACCCTAGCAGCCCAGCTCTATTCTGAATTCAAGCAATTCTTTCCCAACAATGCGGTAGAGTATTTTGTTTCCTATTACGACTACTACCAGCCCGAGGCCTATATCCCTTCAACAGGCACCTATATTGAAAAAGACTTGTCTGTTAACGATGAGATTGAAAAGCTGCGTTTAAGCACTACCTCTGCTCTTCTGTCTGGACGTAGGGATGTAATTGTAATTGCTTCTGTTTCTTGTTTATACGGAATAGGAAATCCCGTGGAATTCAAAAAGAATGTCATTGACATTGAAGTGGACCAAGTCATTCCCAGAACAAAATTTTTACATCAATTGGTGCAAAGCCTATATGCACGCACCACTGCCGACTTCCTGCACGGCAACTTTCGTGTAAATGGAGATATTGTTGATGTTTTCCCAAGCTATGCTGACCATGCCTTTAAGATACACTTTTTTGGAGATGAAATTGAAGCCATTGAAGTATTTGACCCTCTGACTGGCAACGTAAAAGAGAACTTTGACAAACTGACTATTTACCCTGCCAATATGTTTGCCACCTCTCCCGAGGTACTGCAAAACGCAATTCACCAAATTCAAGATGATTTGACGGCGCAAGTGGACTACTTTAAAGGTGTTGGCAAACACCTTGAAGCCAAGCGTCTGGAGGAGCGCACCAATTTTGATTTGGAAATGATACGTGAACTGGGCTACTGCTCAGGGATTGAAAACTATTCTCGTTACATAGACGGACGTGCACCTGGCACCAGACCCTTCTGTTTGTTGGACTACTTTCCAAAAGATTTTTTGATGGTCGTTGATGAAAGCCACGTAACGCTATCTCAAGTACATGCCATGTATGGTGGGGATAGAAGCAGAAAAGAAAACTTGGTTGAATTTGGCTTCCGCCTGCCTGCAGCCATGGACAACAGACCGTTGAAGTATGAAGAATTTGAACAGTTACAGCAACAGGTGATTTATGTGAGTGCTACTCCATCAGATTATGAACTTGAAAAAACGGCAGGAGTGTATGTAGAGCAATTGATTCGTCCAACAGGACTTCTTGATCCAATCATTGAAGTACGTTCAAGCTTAAATCAAATTGATGATTTGGTTGAAGAGATTCAACAACGGGCAGAAAAAGACGAACGGGTATTGGTTACCACACTAACCAAGCGCATGGCAGAAGAATTAACCAAGTATTTGTCGCGTATATCCATTCGTTGTCGCTATATCCACAGTGATATTGACACCCTAGAACGGGTAGAAATCATGCACGATTTACGCAAAGGACTTTTTGATGTACTGATTGGTGTCAACCTATTAAGGGAAGGTCTTGACCTTCCAGAGGTATCGTTAGTTGCTATTTTGGACGCTGACAAAGAGGGATTTCTAAGATCAGCGCGTTCGCTTACCCAAACGGTTGGTCGTGCTGCTAGAAACCTAAATGGTAAGGCCATTATGTATGCAGATAACGTTACCAAGAGCATGAAAAAGACCATTGACCAAACTCATTATCGCCGCGAAAAGCAAATGGCATACAACGATCGTCACAACATTACGCCACAAGCGCTAAACAAGGCATTAGAAGAAGCCTTTGATCGCAGTACAGTTGCAGATGATTATATCAAAAGAGAATCAGCTGAACCCATTGAATATTTAACCAAAGAGCAGCTGCAAGCTCGGATACGTCAGACCCGTAACTATATGGAAAAAGCCGCGATGGATATGGATTTTATCAAGGCGGCTAATTTTAGGGATGAAATTGAACGCATCCAAAACCAACTTAAAACATTGGCTTAGCTATTTAATAGCTTAGTTTATTTCAATCTGCTTTTTTGGTTCTGGAATGGCCTCCTCATGTTTAGGGAGGTTAATTGTCATAATACCATTTTCGTACTTTGCCTTGATTCCTTCGAAGTCGATTGTTTCTGGTAATCTAAAACTGCGTTGGAAATTATCGTATCGAAACTCACGTCTTGTGTATTGCTCCGTATTTGATTTGTCCTCGTGTTTAAATTCACTTGAAATTGTTAACACATGGTCGTCTAACTCTACATTAAAGTCTTTGCGGGTTTTACCGGGTGCAGCCAATGCCAATTCAAAATTTGTGTCAGTTTCTGATATATTCACTGAGGGAATATATGACCGGTTTGACAAACCTGAAAAGGGTGTGTCGCTTCCAAAAAATTCATCTAACAAAGATGGAAATAAAGGGTTTGATGTTCTTCGTATTAAATTCATAATGTTAAGTTTTAAATGTTGTACATCTAATCAATGGCAATTTGTATACCAATTTAATTATAAGGACATTTTGTCAGTATGTAGTGGTTATAAACTGACTTTTTGTCAATTATCAGAGTGCCTCCTGAACCTTGTCGGCAGCTTCTTGGAATAAAATAGCACTCTGAACATCTAGACTTGAGTCGTCTATAAGCTGTTTTGCAATGTCGGCATTGGTGCCTTGCAAACGCACAATGATAGGTACTTGAATCGCATCACCCATGTTTTTATAAGCATCAATAATGCCCTGCGCCACACGGTCACAGCGTACAATGCCACCAAAAATATTTACTAAAATAGCCTTTACATTAGGGTCTTGAAGTATTATGCGGAAAGCAGCTTCTACACGAGCTGCATCAGCCGTGCCACCAACATCTAGGAAGTTGGCAGGATCACCACCTGCTTGCTTGATCAAATCCATGGTCGCCATGGCCAATCCTGCTCCGTTTACCATACAACCTACATTGCCGTCCAACTGAACGTAGTTGAGTCCCACCTCACGTGCTGCCACATCAGTTGGGTTTTCTTCACGGATATCGCGCATAGCGGCAAAATCAGGATGACGGAATAATGCATTATCGTCTAACGTAACCTTAGCATCAACAGCAATGATTTTATCGTCAGAGGTTTTTAATACCGGGTTGATTTCAAATAAGGTAGCATCTGCACCCACATAAGCCTTGTATAAGGCCGACACAAACTTTACCATGCCTTTAAATGCAAGGCCCGATAGGTTAAGATTAAAGGCAATCTTGCGTGCCTGAAAAGCCAACAAACCTACGTTTGGATTAATTTCTTCTGTGAAAATAAGTTCTGGTGTTTCTTCAGCCACTTTTTCGATATCCATTCCACCTTCAGTAGAATACATAATCATATTACGCCCTGTGGTACGGTTGAGCAATATAGAGATATAAATTTCTTCGGGTTCCGAGTTGCCAGGATAATAGACGTCTTCAGCAACAAGCACTTGGTGTACTTTCTTTCCTTCGGCTGTGGTTTGTGGGGTAACTAACTGCATTCCAATAATTTCTTCCGAAATCCGAGCAACTTCTTCCAAAGACATGGCAAGCTTTACTCCTCCTCCTTTTCCGCGACCGCCAGCGTGTACCTGTGCTTTAATCACATACCAACTAGTTCTCGTTTCTTCAGTTAATTGCTTCGCTGCAGCAATCGCTTCTTCTGTTGTTGTAGCTACTATTCCGCGTTGTACGCCTACACCAAACTTAGATAAAATCTCTTTTCCTTGAAATTCGTGTACGTTCATTGATATAAATTATTGGTTGCAAAAATAGGCAATCAATCGAGCTTATAACCACACTAAGACAAAACTTGTTTGTTATATTTATAACATCTTGTTTTATTTTTAATATATTTTTATTAATACTTATTCATGAATGTCCTAAAAACTTACATTTGCGCAAAATTAAAGCGATGCAGCCACAAAACTTAGTACAGATATCAAAAATGCATGGTAGTCCCATATACGTCTATGACGCTCATGTCATGGAGGCGCAATACAACCGATTGACACAGGCATTTAGTGCAGTTCCCCGGTTACGAATTAACTATGCAGTAAAAGCACTTTCCAATCTTAGTGTACTCAAATGGATGCATCATTTGGGTGCAGGATTAGATACCGTGTCAATTCAGGAGGTACAACTGGGTCTTGAGGCTGGTGTACCGGCTAAAGAAATCATCTTTACACCAAATGGCGTTTCCATTTCTGAAATAGAAGAGGTGGCAACTCTTGGGGTACAAATTAACATAGACAACCTTTCTGTATTGGAGCAGTTTGGTACAGCCCACCCAACGGTGCCTGTATGCATCCGTATAAACCCGCATATAATGGCGGGTGGCAATACCAATATCTCTGTTGGACATATCGACTCTAAGTTTGGTATCAGTATCCACCAAATGCCTCACGTATTGCGTATTGTTGAAAACACAAGTATGAAAATAAACGGGGTACACATGCATACCGGTAGTGACATTCTAGACATAGACGTATTCCTACATGCTGCAGAAATTCTTTTTGATACAGCACGCCAATTTAAGTGCTTAGAGTTTTTGGATTTTGGTAGCGGATTTAAAGTACCCTATAAGCCAGGCGATAACGAAACCAATATAGAGGAATTAGGCGAGAAACTAAGTGCCCGCTTTAATGACTTTTGCGCAGACTATGGCAAAGAACTGGTGTTGGCCTTTGAACCAGGTAAGTTTTTAGTGTCCCAAGCAGGTTATTTCCTCACGTCTGTAAATTCGGTTAAGCAAACAACTTCGACTGTATTTGCACAGGTAAACAGTGGTTTTAACCATTTAATAAGGCCCATGCTTTATGGTGCACAGCACCGTATTGAAAACATCTCTAATCCAGATGGCAGAGATCGTTTTTACTCTGTTGTGGGTTATATCTGCGAGACCGACACGTTTGCCAATAATCGCAAGATTTCGAAAATAAGCGAGGGAGATGTTTTGTGTTTTCACAATGCAGGTGCCTATTGCTTTACTATGGCCAGCAACTACAACTCTCGCTACCGCCCTGCCGAAGTACTTTGGTACAATGGCGCAGCACACTTAATCCGTCAAGCAGAAAGCTTTGACGATTTGATCAAAAATCAAGAAATTATGGCCTTTGATTACGTTGAGGCCTAGAATAAATAGAACACAAGACATATGGAAGTTTAATCTCCCTGTGCCCTATCCAACAGATTCTTTGGAATATTTTTATTTGTTTTGGCCTCTAATTCCCGGAGCTTTTCCACCTTAGTAATCAAATTACCTTTGCCATCAACCAATTTATTCATAGCGTCTGAATAAGATTCTTTAGAAGCGTCTAGTGCCTTACCTACCCTTAACAAGTCCTCAACAAAACCAACAAATTTATCATAAAGGAGACCACCCTGTTTTGCAATTTCAATAACATTTCGTTTTTGATTTTCTTGTTTCCAAATAGATGAAATTGTATTAAGTGTTGCTAATAAAATCGAGGTAGACATAAGCACCACCTTTTTATCAAAAGCATCTAGATGCAAATCAGAGTCCTGTTGATAAGCCAACATAAGAGCAGGCTCTATTGGTACAAACATTAGAACGTGATCAGGAGAATTAATACCATAAAGGGATTGATAGTTTTTCTTTCCTAAGTCACTAAAATGTTTTCGCACACTAGCCAAGTGGCGTTTCAAAGCCTCCTTGCGAATTTCAGTGTCTTCAGAACTAGAATAATCATAGTAGGCAGTCAATGAAACCTTTGAGTCAATAACAATATGCTTATCATCAGGAAGTTTTATAATAAAATCTGGTTTTTTTAAATCTCCATTTTCATCTCTATAGCCACCTTGAGTAGTAAAATGGATATTACGCATTAAACCTGTACGTTCTAATAAAACTTCCAGTTGCTTCTCACCCCAATCTCCCTGTGTCTTTGAATCCCCAATCAAAGCATTTGTAAGATTGTGCGTGTCTTGACTAAGTTGTTGATTAAGTCCTTGAAGGGTTTTTAAATGCTCTGTCAAAGCTATATTCCCTTTTAAAAAATCATCATTTGATTTATCAAGTTTTTTTCTAAACACATCTATTTCTTTTCCAAGAGGTCTTAAAATAGATTCCAGTTGTTCTGCATTTTGTTCTTGAAATTTCTTTGAGTTTTGTTCCAGAATTTTGAAAGATAAGTTTTCAAACTCCGTTGTAAGACGAGCCTCTCTATCTTTTTCAGATAAAAGTTTATCCTTAAGAATTTTAATTTCCTGATCTTTTACAGCAAGCTTGATCCTTAAGTTTGAAACTTCTTCTTGATAAGTACGAGTAGCTGATGGATTACCTTTTCTTACCCTAAAGATTAGAATTAGCAAAATGGACAATAACAGAGAAACTAAAATTACATCCATCAAAAAAATGTTTGCCTAAATATACATGAAAATGACTAATTAGCTACTTACTCAAATACATCTTACGACGTCCATATAATTCATAGAATTCATCGTCCTTTAAGCTATCTATAAATAAGATGCTTTCACCTGTACTCTTCATTTCAGGACCCAACGCCTTGTCAACGTTCGGGAATTTATTAAACGAAAAAACCGGTTGCTTGATGGCAAAGCCTTCTAACTTGGGTTGAAAATCAAAGTCTTTCACTTTTTTGTTGCCAAGCATTACCTTGGTGGCATAATTCACATAAGGTTCCTCGTAAGCCTTGGCGATAAAAGGAACCGTACGGGACGCACGTGGGTTGGCCTCAATTATAAAAACTATATCGTTCTTGATGGCAAACTGAATGTTAATCAGCCCAACAGTATTCAACGATAGAGCAATCTTTTTGGTATGGTCCTTAATCTGCTGCATTACAAAGTCGCCCAAGTTAAAAGGCGGCAAGGTCGCATTGGAATCTCCTGAGTGGATACCACAGGGTTCTATATGCTCCATGATACCGATAATATAAACGTCTTCTCCGTCACAAATGGCATCTGCTTCGGCCTCTATTGCACCATCTAAGTAATGATCCAAAAGCAGTTTATTATTGGGTATTTTATGCAACAAGTCCACCACATGCTTTACGAGCTCATCTTTGTTTATAACAATTTTCATTCCCTGACCACCCAACACGTAAGATGGACGTACCAATATGGGGAAGTTTAACTCGTCTGCCAGTGCAAGAGCCTCGTCCGCAGTTTCAGCAACACCAAACTCAGGATAAGGAATGTTATTTTCTTTAAGTAAAGTAGAGAAACTCCCACGGTCTTCAGCCAAATCCAAAGACTTAAAACTAGTACCCATGATTTTAATACCATAGCGCTCCAGTTTCTCTGCAAGTTTTAGGGCGGTTTGACCACCCAATTGAACAACAACACCCTCGGGCTTTTCGTGACGAATGATGTCGTAAATATGCTCCCAGAAAACAGGTTCGAAGTAAAGTTTATCGGCAGTATCAAAATCAGTAGAAACCGTCTCAGGGTTACAGTTGATCATTATGGTTTCATATCCAGCCTCAGCAGCGGCCAATACGCCGTGTACGCAACAATAATCAAATTCAATCCCCTGCCCAATTCTGTTCGGTCCAGAACCCAATACGACTACTTTCTTTTTATCGCTTAAAATACTCTCATTGTGTACATAGGAATTGCCAGCAGCGGTTTGCATTGTACTTTCAAAAGTAGAGTAGTAATAAGGTGTCTTAGCTGTAAATTCAGCAGCACATGTATCAACCAGCTTATAAACACGGTGAATGTTCATCTCATCTCGCTTTTTGTAAACCTCACTTTCCAAACAACCCAACATATGGGCAATTTGTCTGTCGCCATATCCTTTTTGTTTGGCTTCTAATAACAATGGCTTTTCAATATTCTGTATCGAAAAATTTGAAATTTCTTTTTGCAGGTTAAATAATTCCTCGTACTGTTTGAGATACCACATATCGATCTTGGTGATATCGTATATCTGACTAAGCGGAATACCCATGGCGATGGCATCGTAAATCACAAATACCCGATCCCAAGAGGCATGTGTCAACCTATCAATAATTTGATTATAATCCGTGTAGCCTTTTCCGTCTGCACCCAATCCGTTACGCTTAATTTCTAGCGATTGCGTCGCTTTGTGCAAAGCTTCTTGGAATGAACGCCCTATGCCCATAACCTCACCAACTGCTTTCATTTGCAGGCCTAGAGTACGGTCAGAGCCTTCAAACTTATCAAAATTCCAGCGTGGAATTTTAACGATTACATAATCTAGCGTAGGCTCAAACAAGGCAGAAGTAGACTTGGTAATCTGGTTATTAAGCTCGTCTAGCCTGTAGCCAATAGCGAGCTTGGTAGCTACTTTGGCAATTGGATAACCGGTTGCTTTACTAGCCAATGCCGAAGAGCGCGAAACCCGTGGGTTAATCTCAATAGCAATAATATCTTCTTTATCATCTGGGCTTACAGCAAACTGTACATTACAGCCGCCTGCAAAGTCACCAATGCTGCGCATCATATTGATGGCCATATCCCGCATTTTTTGGTAAGTTTTATCGGAAAGCGTCATGGCGGGCGCCACGGTTATGGAGTCACCCGTGTGGATACCCATAGGATCCATATTCTCTATTGAACATATGATTACAACATTATCGTTGTTGTCTCGAAGGAGTTCCAATTCATATTCTTTCCATCCCATCATGGCTTTATCAATCATAACCTCATGTATTGGAGAGATTTCTAAACCACGTCTTAATAGTTCTTCAAAATCGTTTTCATCATAAACAATGGCAGCTCCAGCACCTCCCAAAGTATAGGAAGCACGAATACAAAGGGGAAAACCAAATTTCTGGGCAATTTCTTTTCCCTTTAGAAAAGAGGTTGCTGTGGCTTGAGGCGCCATAGGAACATCAATTTTTTCCATGAGCTCACGAAACTTTTCGCGGTCTTCTGTAATGTTAATGGCATCAATGTTAACCCCAATTAACTTTACATCAAAGTCTTTCCAAATCCCCTTTTCATCTGCTTCAATGCACAAGTTTAGGGCGGTTTGGCCTCCCATGGTTGGCAATACCGCGTCAATAGCTGGATGCTCCTTCAAAATTTTGATAATAGATTTTGTAGTGAGTGGCAACAAATAAACATGATCGGCCATAGATGGATCAGTCATGATAGTTGCGGGGTTGGAGTTGATGAGTATGGTTTCAATACCATCCTCTCTGAGGGAACGAAGAGATTGTGAACCGGAATAATCAAATTCACAGGCTTGACCGATGATGATGGGGCCGGAGCCAATAATTAGGATGCTGTTAAGGTCTTTTTTCTTTGGCATATAGTACAACTAAAAGTTGTTAGAAAACCTTTCGAATATATATAAAAAAAGGTGTTACTGTAAAAGTAACACCTTGAAGTTTTAAACGGTTTATTCACTTATTTTTTGTGACGTGGTTCAGAAGAGACGGATATCTTTTTACGTCCCTTCGAGCGACGAGCTGCTAATACCCTACGTCCTGCTGCAGAAGCCATACGTTCCATGAAGCCATGTTTGTTCCGACGTTTTCTCCTAGATGGTTGAAATGTTCTTTTCATCAATGTTTTCTTTGAGATGGCTGCAAATATACAATAACTCAAATAAGAAAAAACAAAGCTTCCGCAGAAATATGTAAATTTGTTTTTTAAATTACATACATGTTTCCAAAATCAATTAAAATCGTACTCACAATAGTTTCTTTGGGATATGCCATATACCAATTTATTGAAGAGAATATTGGTAATGGAATTGCTATGATTTTCCTAGCTGGTTTTTTTATTTTTCTTTATTTTAAAAATGAATTAATCTTACTTTCATTTTTACGGCTTCGCAAACAAGACTTTAATGGAACTCAACGCTGGTTGAACAGGATCAAAAACCCCAAATCTGCACTAACACCAAAGCAACAAGGCTACTTTTATTTCTTACATGGCGTTATAGAAGCCCAAAAAAACTTAACAAAAGCTGAACGTCACTTTAAAAAAGCCATTACGCTAGGCCTTAATATGAAACATGACTTGGCAATGGCCAAACTTAGTCTGGCAGGAATTGTGATGCAGAAAAGACGTAAGCGAGAAGCCACTACACTAATTAATGAAGCAAAAAAATTGGATAAGCAGAACATGCTAGCTGATCAAATTAAGCTGATGCAACAACAGTTAAAAAAGATTTAACTTAACCCTGATTTAAGATAATCCGCGGTAAGTTTTGATTAAACCATTGTGCTCGTGTCATAATCATGACGTGTGTTCCTTTGGAAACTGGAATAAAATCCTTTAGGTGCAGTGTTGGGAATACCATATCATAAGTTCCGTGAATCTGCGTCACATTGGGCAACGGAGTATCTTGACTCCAATTAAATATTACTTCAAGCGACCAATTTAGGTATTGTGGTGATCGAACAGAAAGGTATTTTTTGTTTAAATCCATGCGCTTTCGTGCAGTTGGACCAAAAACAAAGCCTACGAAATCTTCAAAGTTATCAATCCACTGAACGGGGAAAAACTTGTAGGCATTTGTCTTGCGGGTGATGCGCATGTGAATGGGAAACTCACGCCAAGTTCGCACACTTGAAATAATGATAACCTTTAAGCAAGAAATAATTTTAGACATCTCTTGCACCAAAATACCTCCAAAAGAAACTCCAATTAAAACAGGGTTGAGATGTGTGATTTGTGCACACATACGCTCGGCATAAGACTCCAAAGATTCATCATTATTAGGCATAAACCAAGACAATAAATGAACCTCAAAAGGACTGCTGAGTTTAATACGCTCAAAAATCTCATTATTAGCAGCCATACCGGGCATCATATATACATGAATGGTAACGCTCTTTTTCATAGCCTAATCAATGTACATAAATTTTTGTAAATTTGCGAACTATCAGTAATTTAATGGATAAAATTAACGTCACCGACAACGCCTTTTTGCGCCAATTTGAAACTGAAGTTCAAGGTGAGCTCGCCAAAATAGAGTATGCGCAACAGGAGCGTAAAATCTTCTTGACAAAGCTCGTTGTGCCAAAATTAAAGTGCACAAACGATTTTAGCGATGCTTTTATTAAGGAAGTACTGTCAATTATTGCTGAACGAAATATTAGTATGATGCCAACAAGTCCTGAAATTGTACGTTTTATCCGCAAGAACAAACGCTACAGAAGCATGCTCCCCATAGGAGTACGTATCTAGTAGATTCTAGGCTGGAATAGCCGTTGTTATATCAAAATTCACTAATCCATCGTAGTCAATCTCAGTCAACCGGACCCGCTGTATGGTATTGCATAAAGCCGGATCCCAAAAGGATTTTACTTTAACGTAATTGGCGGTAAACCCATGGATATATCCATTCTTATTTTCAGACTCAAACAAAACTTCTTGTTGAGTTCCCAATTGACTTTCATAAAAAGCATGCCGTTTTTTTTGAGACAAACCACGTAACATCTTACTTCTTTTGTTACGGACCTCTTTAGAAACAACAGCATCCATACTGTTAGCAAGTGTGTTCTCACGCTCAGAATAAGTAAATACGTGTAGATATGAAATATCAAGTTCATTGAGGAAATGGTAAGTTTCCATGAAATGTTCTTCTGACTCTCCAGGAAAACCTGCAATAACATCAACCCCTATGCATGCATGGGGCATACGTGCTTTTATATGTTTCACCCGCTTGACGTAGAGCTCTCGCTGATATCTCCTTCGCATTGCAGCCAAAATCTCGTTACTACCACTTTGTAGCGGTATATGAAAATGCGGCACAAATCGTTTGGAATCTGCTATAAAGTCAATGGTTTCTTGACATAATAAATTGGGCTCTATAGAAGAAATACGTATGCGTTCTAAACCAGAAATATTATCCAAAGCACTTACCAAATCAAAAAAAGTATGGTCGTGTTTCTTATCACCAAACTCTCCCTTCCCAAAATCACCAATATTAACCCCAGTCAAAACTACCTCTTTGATGTCTTTAGCTGCAATTTCGTTTGCTTGGGTCAGAATATTATCAAGTGTGTCGCTACGTGAAAAACCGCGTGCTAAGGGAATAGTACAGTACGTACATTTATAATCACAGCCGTCTTGTACCTTTAAAAATGCACGAGTGCGTTCACCAATTGCATAACTCCCAATATAATGCTCCAAAGTATCAATAGAACAAACGTGAACAGCGGTTTCATAGTCAGTCTTACTCTCAACAAAATCCACTACATTAAACTTTTCATTGGCACCTAAAACCAAATCCACTCCGTCCAATGCAGCTAATGCTTCAGGTTTAAGTTGTGCATAACAGCCTATGGCTACCAAAAACCCTTCTGGATTTTGTTTGAGCGCTTTTTTGACAATGGTTTTGAATTTTTTATCAGCATTTTCTGTGACTGAACAAGTGTTGATTATATATACATCTGCGGGCGTATCAAAGGAGGTTTCAACATAACCCGCTGCTTTAAAAGAACGAGCAATAGTCGATGTTTCTGAAAAATTCAGCTTACATCCCAAAGTGTAAAAAGCTACCGATCCTGTAAAAGACATTTTGTTTTTTGCAAATATAATCCTATAAAATTGAGGTGCAACCTGCCTAGTGACGGAATTGCTTAGTAGCAACAAACAAATGTGCCAAAATTGCTTTATCTTTTTTTGACATATTTTCACCACGCCTAGCCATAACCACGGCAGCCGTATCTAACATCTTGTCCAAATTATTTTCGGCCATGCCTTGAGAACCACCTCTAGAAAAACTTGGAATAAAAGTTCGTGGAAAACCAACGCTAAAAATACTACAACCAACGCCTACAGTAGTAGCAGTGTTTATTGAAGTTTGTATGGCTGTTTTTGAGTGATCACCCATAACAAGTCCGCAAAACTGCAATCCAGTGGATATAAATTTTTGTTGGGTATAATTCCAGGCACGGGTTTTTCCATAATTATTTTTAAGGTTTGAAGTATCGGTCGAAGCCCCCAAATTACACCACTCCCCAATTGCGGCATTGCCTAAAAAGCCATCGTGTCCTTTATTGCTATTGCCAAGCATCACCACGTTGTTAAGCTCACCACCTGCCTTACAATATGGCCCAAGACTGGTGCCTCCATATATTTTGGCGCCCATTTTAATGACACTTTTTTTACCTATAAATATTGGACCACGAAGCAAAGCACCCTCCATAATGGTTACGTCGTCATCTATTATAATCGGCCCATCTTGTGTGTTATATACTGCAGCAAACGAGGTTACATTTGCGCCAACCATCAATGGGTGATTTCCGTGGTGTTGGTTGGTATCGTTGAGTTTGTTATTGTGTGTAGTATCAAAAAAAGTGGTGTCCTCAATAAGCAACTCCGCGTTTTTAGAGAACAAATCCCAAGGATAACGAACGAGATTTATTTCAGTTTCTATTTCAATGACTTCAAAATTTGCCAATGCCCTGTCCGTACTAGAGCCTGCACCACTAAAAGCAATCATCTTGCCATTCTGCATCAGTTTCTGTCCTTCTTTTAATTCTTTTATGGTCGATGTAAGTTCAGCATTGGGAATGCATCCCGCCATGACAGCAAGGTCAAAAGAAGGCGTATCTGCTTGTAGATATGCTTCTGTTTCAACAACAACGTCAGCATGCAGCGCATATGACCATCGCTTAGCTAGCGTCATGCTGCCAAGTAGCAAATCAGCAACAGGTCTAGTATAAACCAAAGGCAATAGATCGGAACGGTTTGGACCGTCATATAGGCAAATACGCATTTATCAAATATAGGTGTAAATAAAAAAACCCCCACAAGGAGGTTTTAAATTTGATTGAAATTAAAAAAAATTATTTTTTGAATTTGTCGTATTTATTTTTGAACTTATCAATACGTCCTGCTGTGTCTACAAGTTTAGATTTACCTGTGTAGAATGGATGTGATGTGCGTGAAATCTCCAATTTAACTAACGGATATTCAATACCATCTACTTCAATTTTCTCCTTAGCACTAGCAGTTGACTTAGTTATAAAGACGTCTTCATTAGACATATCCTTGAATGCAACCAAGCGATAATTTTCGGGATGTATACCTTGTTTCATTGAGCTTTTAACTTTAAATGGGATGCAAATTTAATTATTTTATCTAAATTTACCATATTCATAACCTTTAAAAAAATACATATGATAACTTCACCAAAATTGGGGTCTTACAATTATCGATATGGCGCCATGGCTGGAGGCATTGGGATCGTATTCAGTTTGATACTTTTTTTCATGGACATGACCTATGATCAATCATCAATTATTCAGGTAATTAATGTATTAATCCCTGGATCAATAACTATAATAGCCATCACAACATATAAGAAAGATAATGCTGGACTGCTGTCGCTGAAACAAGCCATCAAACTAGGCGTTGGTGTTTTTTTAGTAGCCGGGATTATTGGATTAGCATACTTTACATTATTTATCAATTTTATTGAACCAGACTTTATTTCAAATACTGCTGCACTCCAAGCCGATGCCCTTCGTGAAGCGCAACCAACGCTGGACGAAGACATAATTGAAATGCAACAAACTAACACAGAAAAGTTTTTTTACATAAGCTTCCCTTTTATTTTAATCATGAATGTTATTTTAGGTTTTATATTTGGACTTCTGACAGGCTTATTTACAAAAAGGAGTTAATTGACCAAAAAGCCTAAATTATCGATCGTTATTCCATTTTTAGATGAAGAAGCGTCACTTCCGGAGCTTTACACTTGGATAGTTCGCGTATTAGATAAGGCTGAACTCAGCTTTGAAATTATTTTTATTGATGACGGAAGCACAGATAAAGCTTGGGACTGGGTTTCAGCTACTATAAGTCAGGACACCCGTGTTCGTGGTATTCGATTTTTGCGTAATTATGGTAAATCGCAAGCCTTACATGCCGGTTTTTTAGCATGTACTGGAGAAGTTGTGTGCACCATGGATGCCGATTTACAAGATTCGCCAGAAGAGCTTCCAGAGCTATATCAGCTAATCGCGCATAATCATTATGATATGGTTTCTGGATGGAAAAAGAAACGCTACGACTCCTTACTATTCAAAAATATTCCGTCTAAAATTTTCAACTGGGCTGCTAGAAAGTTGTCGGGCATCAGGCTTCATGATTTTAATTGTGGCTTGAAAGCCTACCGAAATGATGTGGTTAAAACAGTTGAGGTTTACGGAGAAATGCATCGCTATATACCTGTGCTGGTTAAGCAAGCTGGTTTTAGAAAAATCGGAGAAAAAGTAGTGCAGCATCAAAAACGTAAGTTTGGGCAGTCTAAATTTGGGCCTGACCGCTTTATTAAAGGTTTTTTAGACTTGATAACCCTTTGGTTTTTACAGCGTTTTGGCAGAAGACCCATGTACTTTTTTGGACTGATTGGGAGCATCATGCTGATTATGGGATTTAGTTTTGCCATGTACTTGGGGATTGATAAAATATTTGTGAACCCTGCTGGACGACTGATTGCCGAGAGACCCCAATTTTATGTTGCCCTAACGACCATGATTCTCGGTAGTCAATTCTTTTTGGCTGGATTTTTGGGCGAAATTGTAATTAGAAACAGAAATCATAAAAAGAGATACAAAATAAAGGAACACTTACCCAACCAACTCTAAAGGGAATCCGTAAATTTGTGGTATAAAATTACCCATGAGTAAATCTTTTTTTGTGCAAGCAGCTGCCTGGGAACTTCCTCCATTTGATGAAGAAACAAGGCAGGGAGTAGCAAAACTAAAAAACAATGCCTCCGAATTGGAAGATGCTTTCTACAAGGATTTGGACTTTGGTACAGGTGGTATGCGAGGTATCATGGGTGTAGGTACCAATCGTGTAAATAAATATACCTTTGGCAAAACTACACAAGGTTTAAGCAATTACATCAAGGCGCAGTTTCCAAACGAAACCAAAAGCGTTGTAATTGGGTATGATTGCAGACACAACAGCAAAGAACTTGCGCAAACTGTCGCCAATATATTTTCAGCCAACGATATCAAAGTGTATTTGTTTACGGATTTACGTCCAACACCCGAAGTTTCTTTTGCAGTACGTCATCTAAATTGCCATTGCGGTATTGTGCTTACAGCCTCCCACAACCCACCAGAATATAATGGTTATAAAGTCTACTGGAAAGGCGGAGGACAGATTGTTCCTCCACAAGACAGCGGTATAATATCCGCTATCAATAATACATTTTATGAAGACATCTTGTTCAAGGCCAAATCTGAATATATTACCTTCATTGACCATACAATAGATAAAGCCTTTCACGATGCTTCAGTTGCAGTTGGCCGTATTGGAAATGGAAATCGCGAAAATATTAAGTTGGTGTTTACACCGCTTCACGGTAGTTCTGTAACTGCCATCCCAAAGGTGTTAAAAAAAGCAGGATACAGCGCAGTAAACATTATAAAAGAACAGGCTAAGCCTGATGGAGATTTTCCAACTGTAAAATCACCCAATCCAGAAGAGCCTGAAGCCCTACAAATGGCGATGGAAAAAGCCAATGCCATTGGCGCTGATATAGTTATTGGAACTGACCCAGATGCAGACCGCCTGGGGATAGCCGTAAGAAACGAAATGAACGAGCTAGAACTTCTAAACGGTAACCAAACCATGGTGGCCATGACAGACTTTATATTAAAAAAAGGCAAATACACACCCGAAGAAAATGCTTTTGTAGGCTCCACTGTAGTCTCCACTCCCATGATGAGCGTATTGGCCAATCACTATGGTGTTGAATGCAAACTCGGTCTAACTGGTTTTAAGTGGATTGCTCAGATGATAGAGCATTACCCCAATCAAAAATGTCTTGGTGGTGGCGAAGAAAGTTTCGGATATATGGTTGGAGATTTTGTGCGTGACAAAGACGCCGTAACAGCTGCGCTATTGGCATGCGAATTGGTTGCCGAGGCCAAATCAAATGGCACTTCTTTTTTTGAAGTATTGCTGGAAGCCTATGTTAAACTGGGCTGCTTCCAGGAACGCTTGGTTTCATTAGTCAAAAAGGGGAAATCAGGTGCTAAGGAAATTGAAAGCATCATGAATCGCTTAAGAAAAGATCCACCCAAGGATATTGATGGTAGTCCAATTCGTTTTATAGAAGACTATGCAACAGCTGTTAGAACCTTGGTTAAGAAGCAAGAAAAAGAAATGATACCTTTGCCCAAAGCCAATGTATTGATTTTTATCGCTGAAGATGGTACGCGTATAGCCGCCAGACCCAGTGGAACAGAGCCTAAAATAAAGTTTTACGTGAGTGTAAATACAACCCTTAATTCCACTGGCGACTACAGAAAGACAAAAAATCAACTCGATCAAAAAATAAATCGCATTTTGGCTAAATTAGGGATGTGACATGAGTCCTATTAGATACATACTGCGTTACGCACTTCCGTACAAGGGGTATATTGCACTTAATATTGTGTTCAACTTACTCTATGCCTTTTTTAATGCAGCATCTTTTTTGGCTTTAATGCCCATGTTAGAAGTGCTTTTTGGCAATAACAAGACTCCAGTTGAAATACCTACTCCCGAAAACAGTAACTCCTTTCTGGAATATATATTTGAAACTTTCAGATTTCAAATTGCTGCATATGCCCAAGACGATGCTGTAAAAGCATTGATGTTGGTTATTGGTGTGATTTTGACAACCTTTTTGCTGAAAAATATCTTTAATTATTTTGCTGTATTTTTCATCACTTACATGCGCAATGGTGTAGTTAAAGACATTCAACGCAACCTCTACGAAAAGTTGATTTCTTTTCCTGCGAGTTTTCATGCCAACAATAAAAAAGGAGATACCATAGCCCGTGTAACTTCGGATGTCACTGAAGTACAACGCTCTTTTCTGAGTGTTTTTGAAATGCTTATTAGAGAACCGTTGACCATCTTATTTGCGCTTATAGCAATGTTTGCTTTAAGCGCAAAACTCACCCTGTTTGTTTTGGTATTCATACCCATAGCTGGGTGGTTCATTTCAATTATTGGGAAAAGCCTAAAATCCCGTTCTGAAAAAGTACAAAAAGAACAAGGTGAATTGCTTTCCTATTTGGAAGAATCCCTAACAGGCATACCCATCATTCAAATCTTTACTGCAGAAAATATATTCAATCAAAAGTTTGCTGCTGTTACCAAGCGTCTTTTTAATTTTTCAAATAAGCTAATTCACAGAGAAAGTATCGCCAGTCCAATAAGTGAATTTCTTGGAGTTGCTGTAATTGGTGTTATCCTCTATATAGGGGGACGTCTTGTTTTGGTAGAGCAATCCATGAGTGGCGAAGAGTTCATAACCTACATGACCTTGGCCTATGGCGTACTTACTCCGGCTAAATCCATGAGTAGGGCCGTGTATAGCATTCGAAAAGGAAATGCGGCTGCTCAACGTATAATGGAATACCTATTCCACAAATCAGAAATTCAATCCCCAAAGAACCGAACAGCATTGCCGGAGCTTTCTTCTAAAATTAGTTTTGAAAACATTCAATTTAGGTATGAGGAAGAACTGGTAATTGATGGATTTAATTTAGAGATACCAAAAGGGCATTCTGTAGCACTTGTAGGTGCATCAGGAAGTGGAAAAACTACCATAGCCAATCTGTTGGCACGTTTTTACGACCCACAGCAAGGCACCATTAAAATTGACAACACACCCATTAATTCGGTTGAATTAAAAGAACTGCGAAGCATATTTGCTTATGTTACCCAAGATGCCATACTTTTTCATGATTCAGTTAAGGAAAATCTACGTATTGCAAAACCAAATGCCACGGTAAAAGAACTCGAAGCAGCCTTAAAAATTGCAAATGCATCTGATTTTGTTAGCCAACTCCCGCATGGAATAGACACCGTAATTGGTGATGCTGGAAACAAACTTTCAGGCGGGCAAAAACAACGTTTGGCTATTGCAAGAGCTGTACTCAAAAATCCTCCAGTAATGATTCTAGACGAAGCCACCTCGGCTTTGGATACGGAATCTGAAAAACTGGTGCAAGACGCACTACAAAAGATGATGCAAAATCGAACCTCACTGGTTATTGCCCATCGCCTTTCTACAATCAAAAGTGCAGATGAAATCATTGTTCTAGACAGGGGAAATGTGGTAGAGAGAGGCACGCATAAGGCACTGTTGGCTCAAAATGGTGTGTATAAAAAACTAATTGAGCTACAATCATTCGACTAACATTATGCGCCTACACAAAAATTTAGTTCTGGCAGTACTTAATGGTCTGCAACAGATTTTTAATGAAGAAAAATATGCAGACAAGGTGGTAGCAAAAGTCCTAAAAAGCGATAAACGTTGGGGAAGTCGTGACCGTGGCTTTATTGCAGAAACCACCTACGAGATTGTTCGCTGGAAGCGCCTCTATGCTGCTATCGCAAACTTACAAGAGCCTCTAAACCGCCAAGACTTTTGGCGCATTTTTGCCGTTTGGGCAACCTTAAGAGGCTATATATTACCTGATTGGAAATCATTAGAAGGTACCCCTACAAGACGTATAAAAGGGAGATTTGAAAAGCTGCGAAAAGAGCGCAAATATCGTGAGTCTATCCCTGATTGGTTAGATGAATTGGGTTGCAAAGCCTTGGGAGAAAAGAAGTGGACATTAGAGATGGAAGCGCTCAACACCATGGCACCAGTTGTGCTGCGTACTAATGCCCTAAAAACAATTCCTAAGCTGTTGCGCAATGCGCTACTTGAAGAAAAAATTAAAACCCAGACGATCGCAAAATATCCCGATGCTTTGGTACTTGATGAGCGCGCTAATGTATTTAGCACCGAAAGCTTTAAACGCGGTTGGTTTGAAGTACAAGATGCCGCTTCTCAAGCTGTAGCCCCATTTATACAAGTTGCGCCCGGAATGCGTGTAATAGACGCTTGTGCAGGTGCTGGCGGAAAGGTATTACACCTGGCTGCAATGATGGGAAATAAAGGAAAGTTAATTGCATTAGATATTCACAATTACAAACTTCGAGAACTCAAAAGACGCGCCAAGCGTGCTGGCGCACACAATATTGAAACCCGACACATTGACAATAATAAGGTTATCAAAAAACTACATGGCTCTGCCGATAGAGTTTTATTGGACGCGCCCTGCAGTGGTTTAGGGGTTTTACGTAGAAATCCAGACGCAAAATGGAAGCTAAATCCTGATTTAATTGACCGCCTAGTTCTGGAACAACAAAAGATATTAATACAATACGCACACATGGTCAAACCCGGTGGTAAATTGATTTACGTAACCTGTTCCATACTTCCACAAGAAAACGAAGAACAAATTGCAGCCTTCAAAACTACAGAGATAGGTAAAGAGTATACCTTAGAAAAAGAGCAACACCTATTGCCAGCAGCAAACGGCTTTGACGGCTTTTATATGGCTCGAATGGTGCGAAAAAGCTAAGTTGTTGATAAATTTAGGTGTTTCGTTTACTTTTTACGGGAATAAACCTGTGCTCTTCTTTACTACTATGCTTATTTTTGTGCCTTAATCATAATCTATGATTTGTTTCTTTGGCGATCCCAATAAACACATTTACGCTGTTCAGAAAGAAAATCCAATAACTGAAAAAGATCAGCAAAAACTACAATGGCTTTTTGGGGGCTATCCCTTGCTGCGCAAGTCCTTTATCCAAGCAGAACTCATCGGTCCTCGTATTTCGATGATTACCCCTTGGAGTACCAATGCGGTGGAAATTTGCCACAACATGGGGCTTAATGACATCATCCGTATTGAGCAGTTTTGGGCAAAAGACAACATTGTCTTTGATCTAATGATTCACCAGCGTTTTAAGGAGTTGGATCAACATATATACGACACCAAGAAAGCGCCAGAGGCCATACAAGAGATTGATGATATTGCTGCTTATAATCTGCGAGAAGGCCTGTCCTTAAGCGACGACGAAGTAGCCTATTTAGAGAGCTTGGCAGTACGGCTTAAACGCCCATTAACCGATTCAGAAGTGTTTGGTTTTTCTCAGGTCAACTCTGAGCATTGTCGTCACAAGATTTTCAATGGAGCGTTTATTATTGACGGTAAAGCCAAAAAGGAGTCGCTTTTTGAGCTTATTAAAAAAACCTCCAAAAAAAATAACGAAAACTTGGTCTCTGCCTACAAAGACAATGTTGCTTTTGTGAAAGGCCCTACCCTAACCCAGTTTGCACCACAGCGAGCAAACAAACCAAGTTACTACGTCAAAAAATCATTTATATCCGTGCTTTCCCTCAAAGCAGAAACGCACAACTTCCCCACAACTGTAGAGCCCTTTAACGGAGCAGCAACAGGTTCGGGTGGCGAAATACGAGACCGTCTTGCTGGAGGACAAGGGTCAATTCCAATTGCTGGAACTGCGGTGTACATGACGGCATATCCACGAACTGAACCTAACAGGCCTTGGGAGCAATTGGCGCCACGCCCATGGTTATATCAAAACCCAGAAGATATTCTTATAAAAGCTTCAAACGGTGCTTCTGATTTTGGTAACAAGTTTGGACAACCCCTCATTGCTGGCTCCCTAATTACATTTGAACACAACGAAAACAACAAAACAATTGGTTTTGATAAGGTTATCATGCTTGCAGGTGGCATTGGCTACGGGAAAATGCAACAAAGCCTAAAACAAACACCCAAAAAAGGCGACAAGATTGTTGTTATGGGAGGTGATAATTACCGCATTGGTATGGGAGGGGCTGCAGTATCCTCAGCAGATACAGGTGCCTTTGACTCTGGTATTGAATTAAACGCCGTACAACGCTCCAACCCCGAAATGCAGAAACGCGTTGCCAACACTGTTCGAGCAGCAGTTGAAGCAGACGAAAACCCTATTGTTTCTATACACGATCACGGAGCAGGCGGACACCTAAACTGTCTATCCGAACTTATTGAAGAAGTTGGTGGGAAAATTGCACTTGACAAGCTACCTGTTGGGGATCAGACACTTTCAGCAAAAGAGATTATTGGAAATGAGTCCCAAGAGCGCATGGGATTGATTACCGATGCAAAAGGATTGGAACAGCTCAAAGAAATTGCAGAAAGAGAGCGTGCTCCTATTTTTGAAGTGGGAGAAGTAACTAAAAATCACAGATTCCAAATTCAAGACGAAACAACAAAGCTATCACCAATTGATTTGAACTTGTCGGATTTCTTTGGCAAAACACCAAAGACGATCATGCGAGATAGTACACATGCTACGAATTATGCTGCTGTACCAGCAACGCTCGCTTTTAAAGAACAAGTGGCATGGCTGCTACAACTGGAGGCCGTGGCTTGTAAAGATTGGCTTACGAACAAGGTGGACCGCTGTGTTACTGGGCGTGTTGCTCAGCAACAATGCGTTGGACCACACCAATTGCCTTTGGCCAACTGTGGTGTAATGGCACTTGATTTTGAAGGTGTTCATGGTATGGCTACATCTGTAGGGCATGCCCCCTTAGTTGGTCTTATTGATGCTAGTTTAGGAAGTAAAAATGCAATTGCAAAAGCACTGACTAACATCATTTGGGCGCCCATTGCAAATGGACTGAGTAATGTAAGCCTTTCTGCCAATTGGATGTGGGCATGTAACAACCCTGGAGAGGATGCACGTCTTTATGAAGCCGTTGAAGCATGCGCTGACTTTGCTATACAATTGGGTATTAACATCCCAACAGGCAAAGATTCACTCTCCATGAAACAAAAATACCAAGGCGAAGAGGTACTGGCGCCAGGCACTGTTATCATTTCTGCTTCTGGTCACTGTAATGCTATTGATAAAGTCGTTACGCCAGAACTTAAAGCCAAGGGAGGAGCAGTCTATTTTATTAACCTCTCAGATGGCGAGTCAGCTTTAGGAGGCTCTGCTTTTGCTCAGCTACAACAACGTATAGGAACCGTCGCGCCAGATGTTGCCAAAGCAAAATATTTCAAGAAAGTATTTAGCCAAGTGCAAAAAGAAATTACAAAGGGAACTATCGCTGCTGGACATGATATTGGTGCTGGAGGTCTTATCACTTCATTACTTGAAATGTGTTTTGCTGCAGACGGATTAGGCATGACCATTACGCCTCCGATAAACGACAAAGGCGCAGCACAAACCCTACTTTCTGAACAGGTTGGGATTTTGGTGCAAACAGCACCCGAAGTTGCAGCACGATTGGAAAAAAAGGGAATTGGCATTGTCAAAATAGGTACACCAACGGAAACAAACAGCCTTGAAATTAAAGGGGATGGTCTGGCGTGGACCTTAGATGTTACAACCTACAGAAAACACTGGTTTAAGAGTTCTTATCTTCTTGACCGCAGACAAAGCGGTGAGACAAAATCCAAAGAGCGTTTTGATTCTTTTGACAAAACACCGCTAAAGTTCAACTTCCCTAAAAATTTTGAAGGGGCGATAAATCCGCAACCTACTCGCAAAATTAAAGCTGCCGTTCTTAGAGAAAAAGGAAGTAACTCTGAGCGTGAAATGGCTTATATGATGCACTTGGCAGGTTTTGAAGTCAAGGATGTTCACATGACAGATTTAACATCTGGTAGAGAAGATTTGAGCGATGTGCAACTACTGGTAGCTGTTGGCGGTTTTTCAAATTCAGATGTACTGGGTTCAGCAAAAGGATGGGCGGGAACCATTAAGTACAATGAAAAAGCAAAACAAACCATTGAGCAGTTTTTTGCCCGACCCGACACCTTGAGTTTGGGTGTATGTAACGGTTGTCAACTTTTCATTGAATTGGGTTTGCTGCACCTTACAGTAAATGAAAAACCGAAAATGGATCATAATGACTCGGGTAAATTTGAGTGTATTTTTACAGATGTAGTTATTGAAGAAAGTCCAGCCATCATGCTCAATAGCTTGCAAGGAAGCAGGTTAGGTATTTGGGCAGCTCATGGCGAAGGCAAGTTTATATTCCCTAAAGACAAAAGCAATTATGCAATCGCAGGTAAGTACGCCTATGATTCATATCCGTCAAACCCCAATGGATCGGACCACAATACTGCCATGCTCAGTAGCGATGATGGACGTCATTTGGTCATGATGCCACACCTTGAGCGTGCGATATTCCCATGGAACTGGGGAAGCTACCCCGACAACCGCTGCGATGAGGTTAGTCCATGGATAATGGCCTTCGAAGATGCTTACAAATGGATTTTGAGTAGGTAAAATCAAAAAATTATCGTTTTTTTGAATATTAGCGATTATGTAAAAAAATGCTTACAATTATGAGAACACCTAAAAGACTTTTTGATTTTATTGATATAATGGCATCAGAAAGGCCATCAGAAAATGCCGTCAACTCAAAAATTAATGGAAAATGGGTGGGCTTATCAACGCCAGAGATTTGCGACTTAGGTAATAAACTTAGCGCCAAGCTTATTAAAATGGGTATTAGTCCTGGTGACAAAATTGCCATGATTTCTTCTACAAACCGAACAGAGTGGGTTATTGCTGATTTTGCAATGTCCCAGATTGGTGGGATCAATGTTCCCATTTACCCTACCATTTCATCTGAAGACTATGCATATATAATGAATCATGCAGAAGTTAAATGTTGCTTTGTTTCTGATAAAGAAGTATTAGGAAAAGTACGTGAAATCGAATCAAAATGTCCATCATTAGAAAATATCTTCAGTTTTGATTTGATTAAAGGTTGTAATCACTTTGACACCCTGATTGACGAGATAGCAAACAAATCAGCGGTTAATGAAATTAAGAAAAGGAAAAATGCCATAGACCCTATGGACTTGGCTACAATTATTTATACATCTGGAACTACAGGCAAGCCTAAAGGTGTAATGCTCAGTCATAATAACATTGTAAGTAATGTTATTGCAAGTAAAAAGAGACTCCCACTGGGTTATTTTAAAGCTAAAGCCCTTAGTTTTTTACCCCTTTGTCACATTTATGAGCGTATGCTGTTGTATTTATATTTTTACAGTGGTACTAAAATATACTTCGCTGAATCGTTAGAAACTATTTCTGAAAACCTGAACGAAATTAAGCCAGAGTTTATGACGGCAGTACCCCGACTTTTGGAAAAGCTTTTTGATAAGATTATTGCCAAAGGAGAACTACTAACCGGAATTAAGAAAAAATTATTCGATTGGGCAGTTGGGCTAGGACTACGTTATGAGCCATATGGAAAGAATGGCTGGTGGTATGAATTTCAGCTTAAAATTGCAAGAAAACTTATTTTCAAAAAATGGCAAGAAGCCTTAGGAGGTAACTTGACAACTATTGCATCAGGCAGTGCAGCGCTTCAACCAAGATTAGCACGCGTTTTTACAGCAGCAGGGATGACTGTAGCAGAAGGTTATGGTCTAACGGAAACATCGCCAGTTATATCAGTCAATGATATGCGGAACTTTCAAATGAAAATTGGCTCCGTTGGACCACTTTTAGATGATGTTGAAGTTAAAATTGCAAAAGATGGTGAAATACTATGTAAAGGACCCAATATCATGATAGGGTACTATAAGGATGAAGAAAAAACTAATGAGGTAATCAAAAACGGATACTTTCACACAGGAGATATAGGACAAATTGATGCAGATGGATTTTTAAAAATAACTGATCGAAAAAAAGCAATGTTCAAGACTTCTGGAGGAAAATACATTGCTCCACAAGTCATTGAAAATGCCATGAAACAATCTTTATTAATAGAACAAATTATGGTAATTGGAGAAAACCAGAAATTTCCAGCTGCTTTAATTCAAATTAACTTTGAGGCGATAAAAACTTGGGCCAAAGAAAAAGAAATAATTCTAACTGCTAACCAAGCAGAATGGTGCAAAAATTTTGAGATCCGAAACAAAGTAATGGATGAGATAAACAAAATCAATGAAAGCTTTGGACAATGGGAGAAATTAAAAGAAATACGTATAACTCCTGACACTTGGTCTGTAAATGATGGACACCTTACACCAACTATGAAATTAAAGCGAAAAATCCTTGAGGAAAAATACAATTCGCTTATAAAAAATATATACACAGATTAAAAATACTATGCGCGCATAGTATTTTTTTGTATGTTTGAGGCATGCAAGTAGTTAACTCGTACCCAACAATTGATGCTCTATACCGAGCAGCATGGCAAGCCATTGCCAAAATGTATAATGAAGAAGCCTCTAAACACGGTACCACAATGGCTACTGGACTGGCATTGCTATCAATTGATCCTGTTAATGGAACGCCCTCAACTTCAATTGCTCCAAAAATGGGTATGGAAGCCACCAGCCTTTCCAGAACATTAAAGACTCTCGAAAATAAGGGTTTAATTATTCGTGAACCCAATCCCGATGACGGCAGAAGTGTGTTGCTTAAACTTACTAAAGAAGGGCTAGAAAAAAGAGATTTATCAAAATCCTTTGTGTTGGAATTCAATGAAAAAGTAGCACAAAACATTGATATAAAAAAACTGGAAACATTTAGAGAGGTGTCTGAAACCATCATCGAACTCATACAATCAAAAAATATTTACAAATAACCTACCTATGAATAGAAGCATAAAGAAAGTAGCCGTATTAGGGTCAGGAATAATGGGCGCCGGAATAGCTTGCCACTTTGCTAATATTGGGGTTGAAGTATTGCTGCTGGACATAATCTCCAAAGAACCTAATGAACTTGAAAAGAAAAAAGGTCTGGACGCTACACATTTATCTGTGCGCAACCGAATTGTTACTAATAACCTGACAACAGCCGTCATAAGCAAACCTGCACCACTCTATCATCCAAGCTTTAAAGCACGCATTGAAATAGGAAATTTTGAAGACGATATGCCCAAGCTTTCAGAAGTGGATTGGATTATTGAAGTAGTCGTAGAGCGACTGGACATCAAGAAGCTAGTGTTTGAGCAAGTAGAGCAGCACAGAACACCAGGAACACTCGTGAGCTCCAACACATCTGGAATTCCCATCAAATTTATGAACGAGGGAAGATCAAAAGACTTTCAAGAGCACTTTACTGTAACGCACTTTTTTAACCCTCCGCGTTACCTCAAGTTGTTTGAAGTCGTGCCTGGACCAAGCTGTAAACCCGAGGTGGTTGACTTCCTAATGGACTATGGCACACGCTTTTTAGGTAAGTCTGCCGTACTGGCCAAAGACACCCCTGCCTTTATTGGGAACCGTATTGGTATCTTTTGTATTCAAAGTCTATTTCACCAAATGAAGCGCATGGGACTGACTGTGGAGGAAGTGGATAAACTAACAGGTCCTGTTATGGGACGACCCAAGTCTGCCACTTTTAGAACAGTAGACGTTGTGGGGCTAGATACCCTAGTGCACGTAGCCAAAGGCTTACATGAAAACTGCGCAGACGACGAACGCCGTAACAGCTTTACATTGCCCGATTTTATTCAAAAAATGATGGATGAGCAATGGCTGGGGAGTAAATCAGGGCAAGGCTTTTACAAAAAAATTAAAACCAAGGAAGGAAAGTCGGAGATACAAGTATTAGACTTGGAGACCATGACGTATCACTCCAAAAAGAAAGTTTCTTTTACTACGCTTGAAAAAACAAAAACAGTTGAGCGTGTCGCCGATCGTTTTCCGATTTTGATAAGTGGAACAGACAAAGCAGCAAAGTTCTACCGTACTGTTTTAGGCGAAACCTTTGCGTATGTGCAGTACCGTATTCCTGAAATATCAGATGCACTTTACCAAATAGACGAAGCCATGAAAGCGGGTTTTGGTTGGGAGCACGGCCCATTTGAACTGTGGGATGCCGTTGGATTATTAGAAGGCATCATGCTTATTAATGAAGCTGGGTACGAAGTTGCCTCATGGATAGAGACATTGGTCGCCTCTGGTGCTAAAGGCTTTTATCAACTCAAAGAAAATAAACCCCACTATTACAATATTGAGAAAGAGAAATTTGTATCCGTCCCTGGACAAGAAGCCTTTATTATTTTGGATCATGTACGAGAAAACAAAACCATCTGGCAAAACAAAGAGTGCTCGGTGATTGATCTTGGCGATGGTATTTTAAACATTGAGTTTCGTTCAAAAATGAATACTATCGGCGCAGGTGTTTTGCAGGGCATTAATAAAGGTATTGATCTAGCAGAACAAGGCTATGAAGGTATTGTGATAGGCAATAATGGCGCCAACTTCTCGGCAGGTGCTAATTTGGGTATGATATTTATGTTAGCGGTAGAACAGGAGTATGATGAGCTGAATATGGCCATCAAGTACTTTCAAGATACCATGATGCGGATGCGCTATTCGACTGTACCCACAGTAGCTGCACCACACGGTCTAACATTAGGCGGGGGCTGTGAACTATCCATGCACGCCGACAAAGTAGTGGCTGCTGCGGAAACTTATATTGGTTTAGTGGAGTTTGGCGTTGGGGTGATACCTGGCGGTGGTGGTTCTAAGGAAATGACTTTACGTGCATCCGACATGTTTCGGAAAAACGACGTTGAACTAAATGTGTTACAAGAGCATTTCTTGACCATAGGTATGGCAAAGGTAGCTACCTCAGCCTATGAAGCCTATGACTTTAGCATCTTACAGAAAGGGAAAGATATTGTTGTGGTCAATGGCAAGCAGCAGTTAAACTTTGCCAAACAGGAAGCCCTTCTTATGGCACAACGCGGCTACACTCAACCCAAACAACGCACAGATATAAAAGTCCTAGGAAAACAAGCCTTGGGTATGTTTTTAGTAGGTACGAATAGTATGGAAGCAGGACATTATATATCTAAGCACGATCAAAAAATAGCCAACAAACTTGCCTATGTTATGGCAGGAGGTGATTTATCACAAGCTACGCAAGTAAGCGAACGTTATTTGTTGGACATTGAGCGTGAGGCTTTTTTATCGCTATGTGCCGAACGAAAAACATTAGAGCGCATTCAACACATGCTCAAAACAGGTAAACCCTTACGCAACTAATATCGATTGAAGAAATTTAAAAAATTAATTAGATGAAAATAGCTTATATAGTACGGGCATATCGCACTGCCGTTGGAAAAGCAACACGGGGACTTTTTCGCTTTAAGCGTCCAGATGAACTAGCCGCAGAAACGGTTGCCCACCTCATGAACAGCATCCCTGAATTAGATAAAAAACGCATTGATGATGTCATTGTTGGAAATGCCATGCCTGAAGCTGAGCAAGGGCTTAATATGGCACGGCTAATTTCGCTAATGGGACTGGAAACCGAAACAGTTCCTGGCGTTACAGTTAACCGTTACTGTGCATCAGGGTTAGAAACCATTGCCATGGCAACTGCCAAGATTCAATCTGGTATGGCAGAATGTATCATTGCAGGTGGATCGGAAAGCATGAGTTATATCCCTTTTGGTGGATACAAACCCGTTCCGGGTTACGAATTGGTAAAAAATGGCAAAGAAGATTACTATTGGGGCATGGGGCTAACGGCAGAGGCTGTGGCCAAAGAGTATAACATTTCAAGGGAAGACCAAGATGCATTTTCATATAGCTCACATCAAAAAGCAATTGCTGCACTCGAAAGTGGTGCCTTTAAAGAGCAAATTGTACCAATCCATGTTGAAGAAACCTATTTGGGAGGCAATACCAAAAAAACACGCAACTACGTGGTAGACACAGACGAAGGTCCACGCGCTGACACATCCATTGATAAATTAGCCAAACTTCGTCCGGTATTTTCAGCTGGCGGATCAGTAACAGCGGGTAATGCCTCACAAACTAGCGATGGCGCGGCTATGGTATTAATTATGAGTGAAGACATGGTCAAAGAATTAAAGGTTAGCCCAATCGCGCGTATGTTGAGCTATGCCGTAGCAGGCGTGCCTCCACGGATTATGGGCATAGGTCCTGTGGCAGCTATTCCAAAAGCACTGAAGCAAGCCGAAATGAAACAAGATAACATTGAATTAATTGAACTAAATGAAGCCTTTGCTTCGCAGTCTTTGGCTGTAATAAGAACTTTGGGATTAAACCCCGACATCATCAACGTTAATGGAGGTGCCATTGCGCTTGGACACCCACTTGGGTGCACAGGTGCAAAGCTTTCAGTACAGCTATTTGACGAAATGAAAAAAAGAAATAACAAATACGGTATGGTGACCATGTGTGTAGGAACAGGACAGGGCGCAGCCGGTATTTTCGAACGACTATAAAACGATTTTATGAAAACAGCATCACGTAAACTAACCCGTGGCGGTGCATTTATTTTACATGACACCAAAGCACATGACATCTTCACTCCAGAAGAATTCAACGAAGAACAGCGCATGATGCGCGAGGCGATTCAAGAATTTGTAGACCGCAAGGTTTGGCCAGCGCGAAAGCGTTTTGATAACAAAGACTACGATTATACTTTTGAGCTAATGCGGAAAATTGGCGAAATGGGTTTTTTGGGAGTTAGCGTCCCCGAAGCATACGGTGGCATGGGTATGGGTTTTGTGGACACAATGCTGGTGTGTGAATATATTTCGGGGGCTTCTGGGTCTCTTTCCACTGCTTTTGGTGCTCACACAGGTATAGGCACCATGCCAATCGTTCTCTACGGAAACGAAGAGCAAAAGAAAAAATACGTTCCAAAATTGGCGAGTGGTGAATGGATAGGCTGTTATTGCCTAACCGAGCCAACGGCTGGTTCGGATGCTAACAGTGGAAAAACCAAGGCTATACTTTCTGAGGATGGTAAGCACTACCTCATTACTGGACAAAAAATATGGATATCCAATGCTGGTTATGCCGATTTGATGATTGTTTTTGCACGTATAGAAGACGATAAAAATATTACTGGCTTTATTATTCCTAACGATCCTGAGAATGGCATTTCTATGGGCGAAGAGGAAAAAAAGCTTGGTATTCATTCCTCTTCAACGCGTCAAGTATTTTTCAGCAATACAAAAGTTCCAATTGAAAATATTTTATCAGAGCGTGGAAATGGTTTTAAAATTGCTATGAATGCCTTGAACGTTGGCCGGATCAAGCTAGCAGTTGCAACTTTAGATGGTCAAAGACGCGTGCTTAATGAAGCTGTTAGCTTTGCCAATCAACGCGTTCAGTTCAAAACGCCGATTGCAAACTTTGGTGCCATCAAACAAAAACTTGCCAACATGGCTACCTTTTTGTATGCAGGTGAGGCAGCTTGCTATCGAGCTGCAAAGGATATTGAAGACCGTATTGCAATTCGGGAAGAGGCTGGAGACAGCCATCAAGAAGCGGAATTAAAAGGCGTTGAGGAATATGTGATTGAATGCTCCATACTAAAAGTTGCCTGTTCTGAACAAACTCAAATAACTGCTGACGAAGGTATCCAAGTTATGGGCGGCATGGGCTTTTCTGCTGATATGCCCATGGAAACGGCTTGGCGGGATACGCGTATTGCACGAATCTATGAGGGTACTAACGAAATTAATCGCATGCTTTCGGTAGGCATGCTCATCAAAAAAGCTATGAAAGGACATTTAGATTTAATAGGTCCTGCCTCAGCTGTGAGCGAAGAGCTTTTAGAGATACCTGACTTTTCTGTTCCTGATTTTAGTGAAGCTATGAGCCAAGAAAAACATATCCTTGGAAACCTTAAAAAGGTCTTTTTGATGATTGCTGGTGCAAGCGTACAGAAATACGGCACTGATCTTGAAGAGCAACAGCAACTGTTGTTGGCCGCGGCCGATATTCTGATAGAGGTTTATATGGCCGAATCTGCTTTATTAAGGGCTGAAAAGAATTTGGGTATATATGGCTTAGAAGCACAAGAATATCAAGTGGCGCTTAGTCAGCTTTATCTGTATCAAGCAGTTGAAAAAATCAATGCCAAGGGCCGTGAAGCCATCTTGGGATTTTCTGAGGGTGATGAACAAAAAGTCTTACTAATGGGACTAAAGCGTTTTACAAAATATATGGAATATCCAAATGTAATTGAATTACGTAATAAAGTTGCTGACAAGTTAACAACTGAAAACAAATATTGCTTCTAACTATGTATCGCATTTACTATATACTTTTTACAATTAGTATTGCCTTTGGGCAACAGGACACACGGATGTATGACATTATTGAAGCAGTGTCTGCTAATCGCATCATAGCAGATGTAGAGACCCTTGCCAACTTTGGTACCCGACATACCTTAAGTGACACCTTATCGAAAACGAGGGGCATTGGCGCAGCCCGAAGATGGATAAAAAAATCTTTTACACAAATAAGTGCTGATTGTGGAAACTGTCTTGATGTTTTTGAACAGAAGAATATGTTTAAAGCTGATGGACGACGCCTTACGCGTGACGTTTGGATTAACAATATCGTTGCAATACAACGCGGTAATATTCACCCGAACAGATTTGTTATCATGAGTGGGGATATTGACTCTAGAGTCAGCGACCCCAACAACTTTACATCAGATTCGCCAGGTGCAAATGACAATGCCACAGGGATGGCAGGCGCAATTGAAACTGCAAGGGTATTGTCAAAATATCGTTTTGCAAATAGCATTATTTATGTGGGCCTTTCAGGTGAGGAACAAGGCCTGTATGGCGGAAAAGGATTAGCGCAATATGCCTTGGATAACAATTGGGAAATTATCGGTGTATTAAACAATGATATGATTGGTAATATTGAGGGGGTAGATGGCTTCATTGACAATCGCAGTTTTCGTATTTTCTCTGAACCAACATCACCCACCGAAAGCGAGAATGCTCGAAAGCAACGACGTTTTTATGGAGGCGAGGTAGACGGTATTTCACGACAATTGGCACGCTACGTTCACAAAACTACTCAAATTTATATGCCGGAGATGAAACCCATGCTAATTTATCGTTTAGACCGATTTGGACGTGGTGGCCACCACCGCCCATTTAACGATGTCGGTTTTGCGGGAATTCGCATAATGGAAGCACATGAAAACTACAACCGTCAGCATCAAGATATTCGAAAGGAAGGTGGTATTGATTACGGCGATGTTTTATCTGGTGTAAACGCAGACTATGCAGCTAAGCTTACGGCTGTTAATGCCATATCATTAGCAGCCTTGGCATGGGCACCTGCAGCACCAAAGGAAGTTGCGATAGGTGGATTAGTAGCGCCCAGCACAAGATTGGAGTGGGCAGCTTCAGAAAGTCCAAATAAAAAAGGCTACATGGTGTATTGGCGCGACACTACCTCCCCGATCTGGCAATATAGCAAATATGTGGGCAATAAAACGCATACCACCCTAGAAGGAATTGTGTTGGATAATTATTTATTTGGCGTGGCTACTATTGGTGTGGATGGGCACCAGAGCACTGTTGTGTTTCCTTCTGTTGTACTACGTTGATCGAAATATTTTACTGATTTAACAGTGAACAATATATCGCTTTAGTAGTGCCCTAATGTCTATTCTTCAATTTTTTTTACAAATCACAGAAGGGTTTATTTGAGGCAATTACCCAGGCTGGCTCATAAGTAGCGTTGATTTCAAGGCTTATAAAAAACCATTTTTTTTCATCCATAGGTCGTTATACATCTTACCAACATAACGGCTGCCTGAGTCGTGCAAAAGTACCACAACAACATCGTCAGGGCCAAAGTGCTTTTTGAGTTGCAATACCCCCTTAACAGCAGCACCACAGGAATTTCCGGCAAAGATACCTTCCTCTCGCGCTAGCTTGCGTGTATATACTGCAGCGTCTTTGTCAGTAACTTTTTCAAAGCCATCAATAATCTCAAAGTTCACATTTTCAGGTAATATATCTTCCCCTATCCCCTCAGTGATATAGGGGTATATTTCCTTTTCATCAAAAATGCCAGTTTCGTGGTATTTTTTAAAAACAGAGCCATAGGAGTCGACCCCCCATATTTTAATGTCTGGGTTTTGTTCTTTAAGGTATTTTCCTACACCAGAGATAGTACCGCCCGTACCAACACCCACCACAAAATGTGTGATTTTTCCTTCAGTTTGTTTCCAAATTTCAGGCCCTGTTTGTTCGTAATGTGCAAGCGCATTAGAGGGGTTGTCGTATTGGTTCACATACCATGAGTTGGGGGTTTCCTCACCTATGCGTTTAGATGTTGAATAATAAGATTTTGGGTCATCAGGAGCAACATCTGTAGGACATACTATTACCTGAGCCCCAACAGCACGCAGTATATCAAACTTTTCTTTAGACTGCTTGTCTGTGGAAACACAAATGAGTTTATAGCCCTTAATGATTGCCGTGAGTGCCAACCCCATACCCGTATTTCCTGAAGTACCTTCAACAATCGTCCCCCCTGGCTTGAGACGACCATCTGCCTCTGCATCTTCAACCATTTTTAAAGCCATGCGGTCTTTGACAGAATTTCCAGGGTTGAAAAACTCCACTTTAGCCAACACCAAAGCATCTATTTCAGATGTAATTTTATTAAGCTTAATTAATGGTGTGTTTCCAATTGCACCTAAGATATTTTCTATGTACTGCATCTAACAAAGGTAAGTAATGGAGATACGCTAACCAATGCCTATGGATTGATTTTTAGTACTTGTGTTGGTGGTATCCTTGAAATAATAAAAGAAGGCAACAACAAAAGTACCATGCAGACAGCCAGTGTTAGAGCGTTGAGCCATAGCACTGTGGTAACATCCATATAGACGGGCACTTCTTTAACGTAATAAGTATTTGGATCAAGTGAAATAAAACCTGTCTGGTGTTGTAAGAACAATAAACCCAAGCCAATTAAGTTGCCCCAAACAAGTCCAACACCAATCAAATAAGCACCTTGTATTAGGAAGAGTTGCTGCAACGAACCCACCTTAGCCCCCAACACTCGTGTTATGCCAATAAGTTGTGTCTGCTCCAAAATAAGAACTAACAACGCCGTAATCATGTTAACACCACCCACGATTATCATTATGATTATAATTAAGGATATGTTTGTGCCAAATAATTTGATCCAACTAAAAATTTCTGGAAACTGATCTTCAACGTGCTTTACATCTACAATGGCATCAATGCTGTCATAAATGTTATTAGTATCAAAGTCTAAGTTGGTGTCATCATTAAGAAAAATCTCAAAAGCACCTATTTGATTTTTATCCCAGCCATACAATGAACGGATAATATCCAAATGCCCTATAACATAGGTTTTATCATAGTCTGCAAAACCTGTGTCAAATAAACCAATAATTGTACAACTTCTGCGCTTGGGCATAGATGTTTGTGAAGAAGCAAAGTAAATCGGTACCCTGTCCCCTACTTTTAGAGTTAGTTTTTTTGCCAATTCTGACGATATCCAAATATCATTTTTGGTTGGTAATGCAATAGTGTCAGCAATTCCAAAAAAGGAAAAGAAGTTGGTATTAAAATTTTCGTCAATGCCCTTATAAATAATGCCGTCAAATGCAGTATTGTTTAGAATAACGCCTGGTACATAAGCAACTGACTGAACTGCAAGCGTATTGGGAAATTGATGCAGTTGATTTTGGTAAGTAATTGCATTATCTAGTGGCTTTAGGGTTTGTTGATGCTGGCTATTTCCAAGAGCAGTTAAACGTATATGACCGCTAAATGCGGCTACTTTTTCTCCGATTTCATTTTTAAGTCCAACCCCTGTGCCCAAGGCAATAAGCATGGTAATCACCCCCAAAGCAATGGCAATGATTCCAATGGAAATTATAGGCCCAGAAACACTGCGGTTGTGCTTTCGGTTTCCAATGATACGCTTTGCGATAAACCAAGTAAAACTCACTCTCTATAATTAAACGTTAAATGTAATACTTATTGTGGCAAAGCTGATTTTAGTCGTTCTAATATGCTATAGACCGCTGGACAAAGCGCAACGTTCTTCGCTGTTAGTTTAGTTATTCGATGGAATTTCGCACTATCGGTGTGCGGAAATTCTCGACAGGCTTTGGGTCGGTCTTCGTAAATGCTGCAATAGTTATCTGAGCCTAAAAACGGGCAAGGTAGTTGTTGTAGCACCTTATCACCATCTTCATCAACGCGCAAATATTGGGTTTCAAATTCGCTTGGCTTAAGGCGCAATCGTTTACTGATGCGCTTGATGTCGGATGGAATTAACAAAGGTCCTGTAGTTTTACAACAGTTGGCACAGGACAAGCAGTCTATTTCTTGAAAAGCTTCTTCATGCAACTCCCCCATTATCTTATCAAGTTGTTTGGGTTTGCGTGCCTTCAGCTTTTTTAAATATTTAGCATTTGCTGAAGCAACCTTGGCCGCATGTTCGGGTAGCTTTTCTAAGTTTATCACTATGGTATTTTAAGGTATTTATGTGTTTGCAAGGATGCCATCCACTGGGGATTTTCTAGTACGTATGTGACAATAAGCGGAATGGTCTTGTCTCTTCTACTCCACTCGGGTTGTAGATATAACTTACAGGATTCAACAACGCCTAAAGCTTGTTTTTTGGCAAACTGCAAGTCGTCTTTATTGTAAACAATCACTTTCAACTCATCAGCCGCAATGTAAATTTCTGGCATAGGTAGCATACGCTTCTTTGGAGATAGGCAAATCCAATCCCATTTTCCAGAAAGAGGATAGGCGCCTGAAGTCTCGATATGGGTTTTCATTCCTGCAGCTTGCAGGGCTTCTGTTAGCGGATTCATATTCCACATGAGAGGTTCCCCACCAGTAACCACTACGGTATCAGCATAAGACTTAGCTTGGGTCACAATTTCTTCTATATAGGTTGGGGGATGTAAATTGGCATCCCAACTTTCCTTGACATCACACCAATGGCAACCCACATCACAACCGCCAATGCGAATAAAAAAAGCGGCACTGCCTTTGTGATATCCCTCACCTTGAATAGTGTAAAACGCCTCCATAAGAGGTAATGCAAGGCCAGCATCAACGGCTTTTTTAAGTTCGGGTTGCATTAGTCTTGATTGCGTTGGTAGGCCAACATGGTGTTTTGCAACAGCATGGCGATGGTCATGGGGCCAACACCACCAGGAACAGGTGTTATATAGCTCGCTTTTTCTTTTACCTCATCATAATGAACATCACCAACAATTACGTAACCTTTGGGATAGTCCGCGTCTGGCACGCGAGTAATGCCAACATCAATGATGATGGCACCGTCCTTAACCATATTGGCCGTTAGAAAATTTGGCACGCCCAATGCGGAAACAACAAGATCAGCTTCCTTTGTAATATTTGCAAGGTTTTGGGTTCTGCTGTGTGTAAGCGTAACCGTGGCATTTCCGGGACTTCCTTTTTCTGAAAGCAAAATACTCAGTGGCCTTCCCACAATATGACTGCGTCCAATAACTACAGCGTGTTTTCCAGTGATATCTATCTTGTAGCGCTTAAGCAACTCCATAATACCATAAGGCGTTGCGGGAATAAAGGTTTGCATCCCCAATGCCATTTTACCAAAATTGGTTGGGTGAAATCCATCTACATCTTTGTTTGGGTTAATGGCGTGAAGCACCACTTCCTCATCAATGTGCTTGGGTAAAGGCAGTTGCACAATAAAGCCATCAAGCAAGGGGTCGTTGTTTAATTTTTGGATAGTATTGAGAAGTGCTTCTTGCGAAATGTAATCATCAAGTTTTATAAGTGTTGAGTCGTATCCTATACGCTCACATGACCTTACCTTACTACCTACATAAGTGAGGCTTGCGCCATCGTTGCCTACAAGAACGGCTGCCAAGTGTGGCGGACGCTTTCCAGTCTTTTTAATTTCTTTTACCTGTATCTTCAGCTCTTCCTTAATCTGATTTGAGGTGACCTTTCCATCTAAAATTATACTCATTTTCCAAACATTTGCATCAGCTTGGAAGATTTACCTCCGCGCATCATTTTCATCATCTTGCTCATTTGCTCAAACTGTTTCACCAACTTGTTAATATCATCTATTTGAAGACCAGCGCCTTTAGCAATGCGCTTTTTACGACTGTAGTTCAATAGCTTTGGCTGCTGACGTTCTTTGGGAGTCATTGACTGTATCAAGGCTTCTACCCCTTTAAAGGCATTTTCGTCAATTTCAGCGCCGTTGAGTGCTTTACTAGCACCTGGAATCATCCCAACTAAATCTTTTATAGAACCCATGCGCTGCACTTGCTTGAGTTGACTTAAAAAGTCATCATAACCAAATTGGTTGTTGGCAATTTTCTTTTCAATGCGTTTGGCTTCTTCTTCGTCGACTTGTTCTTGTGCACGTTCCACTAGAGATACCACATCGCCCATTCCTAAAATACGATCTGCCATCCTGTTGGGGTGGAAAACATCTAGGGCGTCTACTTTTTCTCCTGTCCCAATAAATTTTATGGGTTTATCTACAACAGATTTAATAGATAACGCAGCGCCACCGCGTGTATCTCCATCCATTTTGGTAAGCACTACCCCATCAAATTGGAGTAAGTCGTGAAATGCTTTGGCTGTATTCACGGCATCTTGCCCCATCATGGCATCAACCACAAATAGGGTTTCGGTGGGTTTTACTGCCTTGTGGATGTTGTCAATCTCTTGCATCAATGCCTCATCCACTGCCAAACGACCTGCAGTGTCAACAATTACAACATTGTATTGGTTTGCTTTGGCATGTTGCAATGCTTTTTTGGCAATGTCAACAGGATTTTTATTTTCGGGTTCTGAAAATACAGCAATTTCAATTTGTTCACCCAAAATCTTTAATTGATCAATAGCAGCTGGCCTGTATATATCACAAGCTACTAATAAAACACGCTTGGATTGTTTTTCTTTGAGGTGTTTGGCGAGTTTGGCTGAACATGTTGTTTTACCAGAACCTTGCAAACCACTCATAAGAACTACGGCAGGTTTCCCAGTAACGGAGATATCTTGCTTCTGACCGCCAAGCAGGTCGGTCAACTCATCTTGTACAATTTTGATCAATAATTGACCCGGGTGCAAATCTGACAATACCTTCTGACCAATGGCTTTGTCTTTTACGCGTTGAGTGAAAGATTTAGCGATTTTGAAATTAACATCGGCATCTAACAATGCACGCCGAATTTCTTTCATGGTTTCAGCCACATTAATTTCTGTTATGCGCCCATGTCCTTTAAGGGTTTTTAGGGCGGCATCTAAGCGTTTAGTAAACAGTTCAAACATGTATTAAGTTAAAAGGCTAAATTAAGAAATATACTTCTTATGCATTAGAAATATAGCAATAACATGTGGGATGGTAATGGCAGCCAAAAAAGCAAAGAATAATGAAGTCAAAGAGATTATTTCATTATCAATAAATAAAATAGCAGCCGTCAATCCTATTAAAGATAGTAACCAATACGGAATAGCAGATTTAACATAAGAACGAATAGGACTAGAATCATGTAAATATAACAATGTTGCTTGTTCTTTGAGTGATGGCAAACTGTGCCACAAAACGAAATAAACCGAAAAAGACCACAATAATGAGGTTTGTGAAAAAAGGAAGAGTAAAGACAAAAAACCTATTGATTGTATAAATAGTTGCGGCTTGATTTGCTTGTAAATAATAATTAAGAAAATTGTAAATATGCCAGAGGCAAAAATCAAAAAACGGTCAAATAAATAACCAGGGGGTTGTTCTTGCGTGATTTCTAAAATAATATGAGCTGTCTGAGATTTGTTTGTAAAGAAAAGTAGTGCAAAAAGCATAAAGCCAAAGGCAGCATAAAAGAAATGAACCTTTGCGGATTTGGCAATCGTTTTTTGATACCATTGTTGTTCTCCAAAATGAAATGAACTTATAACTACGAACAACAATAAGGACCAAATCGGAAAGCGATAGAGTGCAAAAACCATGATAAAAACAAACAAAACGTAAATGACAAATAGGTAGCCAAAATGTTGTTTTGTTGTCGTTTTTCTAATTTTTGATATAATGTATAAATCATTTGCACCATGAATAATGCCGATTGTTAACACGTTAATAGCGGCAAAAAAGTTAAGTATATCATCTGGTAGCACAGCACCCAAACCTGTACAAACCAGCGTTATGAAGACTTTTAAAATATCGAAATGAGTAATTTTAAACATATTTTATTAACAAATTCATAAAATATTAAATCAAATATATACAGATTGTTTAATTTTTTTTACCTTGCAGTCAACAAAATATAATTAAAAAATTATGACACTTACTAATTTTATATCCTTTATTGGAAATGCGGATCTTAGTGATCCAGTTAATTTTACTTTCTTTTTAGGCACGATGGCAATGACAGCTGCTTCAGCTTTCTTTTTCCTTTCCTTACCTCAATTTGATAGTAAATGGAGAACCTCAATTTTGGTTTCTGGTTTAATTACATTTATAGCGGCAGTACATTATTATTACATGAGAGAAGCTGCTACATCTGGAGGAGTAACTACAGAAATTCGTTACATTGACTGGATACTTACAGTACCGTTAATGTGTGTTGAGTTCTATTTAATTCTCAAAGTTGCTGGTGCTACAACAAAACACCTAAGCGTTCTTATTTGGGCTTCACTTGGTATGCTTGTATTCGGTTACTTTGGTGAAACTGGATTTATGGGTGGTTCGGCTGCATTATGGGGCTTGCTTTCAGGAATATGTTATTTCTACATTGCTTACCTTGTCTATTTCGGTCAACTAGCGAAACTTGCTGCAGCTGCAGGAGGTTCAGTAGAAAAAGCACACAAAACATTAACACTTTTCGTACTAATCGGGTGGGCAATTTATCCTCTTGGTTATATGATAGGTACAGATGGATGGTATGACTTTGTTGATGCCATAAATGTTAATATGGATGTTGTTTATAACATTGGTGATGCTATCAATAAAATTGGATTCGGTTTAGTAGTATATGCTGCTGCTGTTTCTTCAAAATAATACAACAGAGCTATTTTTGAAAATTAAAAAGCCTTGCACATTTTGTGCAAGGCTTTTTTTACATTCTTTCCGGAGCATCAATACCCAAAAGACCAAGGGATTTGGCAATAACATCCGCTACTGTATAACACAAAGACACCCTAAATGACTGTGTCTTATTCTCAACAAGTATGGGTACTTCTTGATAATATGAATTGAACTGTTTAACTAACTCATACAGGTAATTGGCAATTAAAGCAGGACTGTATTGCTTAGCAGAAGCTTCAATAGTGGAAGGGAATTGAAGTAAAGTCTTTAATAATGTCTTTTCCTTTTCGTGTAACGAAACTACGTCTGAGATATCAAAATCACTAGCAGACGACTTACGTAAAATAGATTGAATACGGGCGTGGGTATACTGTATAAATGGTCCAGTATTTCCTGTGAAATCTACTGAAGCTTTAGGATCAAATAAGATACGTTTCTTTGGATCAACTTTTAAAATATAATATTTTAAAGCACCCATTCCAATGGTGTGATAGAGTGATTCTTTTTCCGCTCTAGACATACCATCTAACTTACCTAAAGCTTGAGAAATCTGTTTGGCAGTATTCTGCATTTCAAGCATAAGCGCATCAGCATCAACTACCGTTCCTTCACGGCTTTTCATCTTTCCACTGGGCAAGTCAACCATACCATAGCTCAAGTGATGCAAATTATCTGCCCAAGAATAACCTAATTTCTTCAAAACAAGAAATAATACCTTGAAATGGTAATCTTGTTCATTTCCAACAGTATAAACCATACCCTTCATATCAGGATGATCGGCATAGCGCAGTCGAACTGTTCCAAGATCTTGTGTCATGTATACAGAAGTACCGTCAGAGCGAATCAATAGTTTTTCGTCCAGACCTTCTTCTGTCAAATCAATCCAAACTGATCCGTCGGTTTTTTTGAAAAATACTCCTTTATCAAGGCCTTCAGCAACAATTTCTTTACCCAAAACGTAAGTATTACTTTCATAGTAATATGAATCGAAGTGAACCCCCAAACGCTTATAGGTTTCGTCAAAGCCTTCATAAACCCAAGTATTCATTTTTTCCCACAAAGCAAGAACTGAAGCGTCTTTTTGCTCCCAACGAATCAGCATATCCTTTGCTTGCAACAATATGGGTGCTGTGTTTTTAGCCGTTTCTTCGTCAATTCCTGTGTTTACCAAATCAACAATTTCCTTTTTGTAATGTTGGTCAAAAAGAACATAGTATTTACCCACCAATTCATCGCCCTTTAGTTTGGCAGTTGATGGTGTTTCCCCGTTTCCAAACTGCTGCCAAGCAACCATAGATTTACATATGTGTATTCCTCTATCGTTGATGATTTGAGTAGTGTGAACGTTTTGCCCATTGGCAGAGAGTATGTTGGCCAACGAAGCACCTAATAAGTTATTTCTAATATGTCCAAGGTGGAGTGGCTTATTAGTATTTGGAGATGAATACTCAACTAAAATTTTATCAGCAGCTGCATCAACATTTTTGATACCATAATGTGTATCTGCATGAATGTCTTTCAATGCTTTAATATAATATGCTGTTGATATCACGATATTTAAAAAACCTTGTACCACATTATAAGAAACTATTTCAGTAACTTTTGCTTTGAGATGTTCTCCCAATTCCGCTGCCAAATCAGCAGGTTTTTTTGATACTAGGCCCAATAGTGGAAATACAACCACAGTTAAATCTCCCTCAAATTGAGGCTTGGTGGGCTGAATTTCAATACTATTCACTTTTTTGTGGTAGTGTTTAGCAAAGTATACAACAAGTTGTTCTTTAATAATATGATCCATAAACATATCTTGAGAACAAAGATAAGTGATTCCAACAGGTTGCAATGCATTTATCATATCTTTGTAAAATGTTTGTTAATGTATCATATAACGACAAAGTCCAATGTAAATCTATAGATGCGCTGGTAGGCAAGCCATTCACACTAATGAATCGACTTAAATTAGGTGGAGTAGGTTCACCCAAACTGCATGTGGTTTCGAGTAGTAAAGAAATTGACTCCCTGCTTATTTTAGACCATAATGACAATACTTGTAATATTGAATTGCGTCCAAAAGGAATCATTCTACGTTTTAGATCACTGCTTGAAACCTACGGGTTAATTATCCCATACTATAAGCTCACAATATTTAAGGGTACTGGAGATACTTATTTCATTCACATGGAGCACCACAAGGTTGGCATATCAGCAAAATCTAAAAATGTACGTATCTTTTTCAAAAAGATACAGCAGCACAAAGCTAGTATTTCAGAAAACTACCTTTAGAACATTTCTATACTCAACATATCAGGGCTAAGTATTTGTGGTTTAAATTTCTACATTATTATGTCAAGACCTATCTTTTATTCAATGGTAAAAACGCTCTTTGATTCTCTCCTATGTATATCTGTCTTGGGCGGCCAATAGGTTCTTTATTTAGTCTCATTTCCTTCCAATGAGCAATCCAGCCTGGAACTCTCCCAAGTGCAAACATAACTGTAAACATTTCTTTAGGGATATTAAGTGCTTTATAAATAATTCCAGAATAGAAGTCTACATTTGGGTAAAGCCTTCTTGTGGTAAAATATGGGTCGCTGAGTGCTTCTTTTTCTAATGATTTTGCTATATCTAAAATTGGATCCTCAATACCTAAATCATTCAAAACTTCATGAGCAGTAACTTTAATAATTTTCGCTCTCGGATCAAAGTTTTTATAAACTCGATGGCCAAAACCCATTAGTCTAAATGAGTCGTTTTTATCTTTCGCTTTCATCATAAACTTTTTTGTATCCCCTCCGTCACTATTAATTGCTTCCAACATATCCAAAACAGCCTGATTTGCACCTCCGTGAAGTCTTCCCCAAAGTGCTGAAATTCCAGCAGAAACTGATGCAAATAAACTTGCTTCTGAGGAACCAACAATCCTTACTGTTGAAGTCGAACAGTTTTGTTCATGATCTGCATGGAGAATTAATAACTTATTCATAGCACTTACAACTATATCATTTTGAAAATAATCCTGGTGTGGTCTTTGGAACATCATTTTTGTGATGTTTTCAACATAACCTAAATTATAATTTCCATAATCTAGCGATAACCCATTTCTTTTTCTATGAACCCAAGAAACTAAAATTGGGATTTTTGCAAGAAGTTTAACAATTAAACCATACTCGTAATTTTGAATTTCAACTTCGTCTTTTATCAGGCTTATTTTTTTTTGTAGGGTTAAATGCAATTAATGCACTTGTGAGAGAAGATAATATACCCATGGGGTGAGCAGCTTTAGGAAAAGTATCTAAAATTTTCTTTAAATCTTCATCAATTATTGCATTTTCTTGAATATCACTTAAAAACTTATTTAGTTGATTATTGTTTGGAAGTTCGCCAAAAATTAAAAGGTATGAAACTTCAAGAAAACTTGCATTATTGGCTAAATCTTCAATACTATAACCTCTATACCTTAAAATTCCATTCTCACCGTCTAAAAAGGTGATAGCACTTTGGCAAGAACCAGTGTTCTTAAATCCAGGGTCGAGGGTTATAAGTTTAGTTTTAGTACGCAGATTTTTAATATCAATTCCTAGTTCATCTTCTGTTCCTTCAACTAAAGGAAGTTCAAGCGACTTACCGGCATAGGATAATTTTGCAAATTTTACCATTTTTTAATTTCAATTATTTAACATTATGAATTAAAACTTTACATTAAAAGCTTTATCCTGTGGATAAAACGCGATTCTTCCTAACTCTTCTTCAATACGCAACAACTGATTGTATTTTGCCATACGGTCACTACGCGATAAAGAACCTGTTTTGATTTGACCTGTGTTTAGAGCAACGGCCAAATCAGCAATCGTATTGTCCTCAGTTTCTCCGGAGCGGTGAGACATCACACAAGTGTAACCAGCATTTTGTGCCATTTGTACTGCTGCGATGGTTTCAGATAAAGAACCAATTTGATTTACTTTAATCAAAATAGAGTTTGCAATATCTTCTTCAATACCACGACTCAAACGGGTTACGTTTGTAACAAACAAATCATCACCAACTAATTGAGTTTTGTCGCCAATTTTTTCAGTCAAATATTTCCAACCTTCCCAGTCGTTTTCGTCCATACCATCTTCAATAGAAAGAATAGGATATTTATCTGCCAATGAAGCGAGGTAGTCTGCTTGTTCTTTAGAAGAACGCACTTTTCCACTTTCACCTTCAAATTTTGAATAGTCGTATTTACCGTCTACATAAAATTCAGCAGCAGCACAATCTAATGCAATCATGACCTCTTTTACTGGCTTGTAACCAGATTTCTGAATAGCCAATAAAATGGTATCCAATGCATCTTCAGTTCCTAATAGTTTAGGAGCAAACCCACCTTCATCACCAACAGCTGTACTTAGATTTCTATCCTTTAGAACTTTTTTAAGGTTGTGGAAAATTTCAGTTCCCATCTGTAACGCATGTGAAAGAGAGACAGCTTTTACTGGCATAACCATAAATTCTTGAAATGCAATAGGCGCATCAGAGTGTGAACCACCATTAATTATATTCATCATCGGCACAGGAAGCGTAATTGCACGTGTACCGCCAATATAGCGGTATAAGGATTGGCCCAGTTCATTTGCAGCTGCTTTGGCAACGGCTAGTGAAACACCCAAAATGGCATTCGCTCCAAGCTTAGACTTATTTGGTGTACCATCCAAATCAATCATAATTTGATCAATCTCCTCTTGCTCAAATATAGAGGCACCTAATAGCTCTGACGAAATGATTTGATTTACATTTTTTACTGCTTGTAAGACGCCTTTTCCCATAAAGGCAGCTCCACCGTCACGCAACTCAACAGCTTCGTGTTCTCCAGTTGATGCACCAGAGGGCACAGCCGCACGGCCCATGGTTCCAGTATCAGTAATTACATCAACCTCAACAGTTGGATTTCCTCTGGAATCAAAGATTTGACGTGCATGTACGTTTAAAATGATACTCATGATGCTTGTTTTTTGTGGTTGTTAATTTGTAAGATAAATTGGTCAAAAAGATAGGATGAATCGTGTGGTCCAGGGCTTGCCTCAGGGTGATATTGTACGGAGAAGCAAGGCTTGCCTTCTATGCGGATTCCTGCTACTGTATCATCATTTAGATGCTTATGTGTGATTACAACATCCTTATGTGTTTCTGTTTCTGCTCTGTTGATTGCAAAACCGTGGTTTTGAGAGGTAATTTCTCCTTTACCTGTTTCAACATTCAGAACAGGGTGGTTGATGCCACGGTGTCCATTGAGCATTTTATACGTTGAGATGCCTTGAGAAAGAGCAATGATTTGATGCCCCAAACAAATACCAAATAGCGGAAGGCTTTTTGCGATAATCTCGGCTGCAAGGGCTTGAGCAGCATGTAAAGGTTCTGGGTCCCCAGGTCCATTGGACAAGAAATAACCATCAGGATTCCAGGAACTCATGGTTTCAAAAGTAGTGTCTGATGGAAAAACCTTAACATACACACCTCGACTGGCGAGGTTGCGTATTATATTTTTCTTGATACCCAAGTCCAAGACAGCAACCTTCAACGGAGAATCTTCATAACCCAAAAAATAGGGTTCCGTTGTGGAAACTTTAGGTGCAAGCGCCAATCCTTTCATAGATGGTACATCTGCAAGTTGTTTTTTTAAAGGGTTTAAGTCTTCTGATTGCGTTGAAATTACAGCATTCATGGCACCGTTGTCACGTATGTAACTCACAAGTGCGCGTGTATCAACGTCAGAAATAGCAACTAATTGTTGCTTTTCAAAAAAATCAAACAAAGAACTGTCTGCGGCTTCACGTGAAAATCCAGTATTGAAGTTTTTACATATAAGCCCTGATATCTGAATAGCATCAGATTCGGACTCATTATTTAAAACACCATAGTTACCAATGTGTGCATTGGTAGTAACCATAAGCTGCCCATAATAAGAAGGATCTGTAAAAATCTCTTGATAACCCGTCATGCCCGTGTTAAAGCACAACTCGCCAAAAGCTTGGCCTTCAATTCCAATAGATTTACCGTGAAATACCGTTCCGTCTTCTAGCAAGATTAGTGCTTTTTTACGAGAGAGGTACTGGCCCATATTGATTATACGTATTTCTGTAAAATTAAGACAAAAAAAAGGATAAACCAGTGGGTTTATCCTTTGATTTATTAAAAGGCTATTAAAAAGTTATTATGCCTTGTTTTCATCTTCTGAAGTTGATGCCTCATCCGCTTCTTCTGTAGCGGCTTCATTCTTTGGAGCAACATCAGCGGCAGTTGCTTCAGTGGCAGCAGTTTCGGTAGCAGCTTCTTCAGCTACAGGCGAATCATCAATAAGTTCTTCTTCAACTTCGGTATGAGTAGCTTTTTTAGCACCTCTACGTCTAGATTTTTTCTTCTTTGGCTTATCATTCTTATATACTTCATTGAAGTCTACCAGCTCGATTAATGCCATATCAGCGTTATCTCCTAGCCTATTTCCAAGTTTGATGATACGAGTGTAACCACCTGGGCGATCTCCAACTTTATCAGAAACAATACGAAACAATTCGGTTACGGCATACTTATTACGCAATGATCTAAAAACAACACGACGGTTGTGTGTCGAATCTTCTTTTGAACGCGTAATAAGCGGCTCAACAAACTGCTTCAAGGCCTTGGCCTTGGCTACTGTAGTATTGATACGTTTGTGCTCAATTAGCGAAGATGCCATATTAGCAAGCATCGCTTTTCTGTGGGTATTTGTGCGCCCCAAGTGGGCAACTTTCTTTCCGTGTCTCATGATGAATAGCTATTGCGATCTTAGTCTTTGTCCAGTTTGTATTTAGCCAAGTCCATTCCAAAATTAAGACCTTTGGCAATTACCAATTCCTCGAGTTCAGTAAGTGACTTTTTTCCGAAGTTTCTAAACTTCATCAAATCGCTTTTGTTAAAGGAAACCAAATCTCCAAGTGTATCAACTTCAGCTGCTTTAAGGCAGTTTAGTGCACGAACAGACAAATCCATATCGATGAGTTTTGTCTTGAGTAATTGACGCATGTGTAATGACTCTTCATCATAAGTCTCAGTTTCAGCAATTTCATCAGCCTCAAGTGTAATTCGTTCTTCAGAGAACAACATAAAGTGATGAATCAATGTTTTTGCTGCTTCAGTTAATGCATCTTTTGGATGAATAGAACCATCTGTTATGATTTCGAAAATCAACTTTTCGTAATCTGTTTTTTGTTCTACACGGAAGTTCTCAATCGTGTATTTGACATTTTTGATAGGCGTGTAAATAGAATCAATTGCAATGGTTCCGATGGGTGAACTTGCTTTTTTGTTTTCCTCTGCAGGAACGTAACCACGTCCTTTTTCAATAGTAAACTCAAAGTTTAACTGAACACTATCGTCCATGTTGCATATAACTAATTCTGGATTAAGGACTTGGAAACCAGAAATAAACTTCTGTAAGTCACCAGCTGTAAGTTGCTTTTGACCTGAAACAGCTAAACTAACTGACTCGCTATCAACAGAGTCAATTTGTTGTTTGAAACGAACTTGCTTAAAGTTCAAAATCATTTCTGTTACGTCTTCAACAACTCCTGGAAGTGTTGAAAATTCGTGATCAACCTTATCAATACGAATAGAAGTAATCGCAAAACCTTCAAGAGATGCAAGCATCACTCGACGTAGTGCGTTTCCGACCGTTAGCCCATACCCCGGCTCTAGTGGACGAAATTCGAACTTACCTTCGAATTCGTCTGAATCAATCATGATTACCTTATCTGGTTTTTGAAAATTAAATAGTGCCATAGGATTATTTTGAATACAATTCGACAATTAGTTGCTCCTTTATGTTTTCTG
>MDSV01117384.1_pt1 | contig 49031 bp, 43 predicted proteins | sample 810851 | NCBI WGS metagenome assembly MDSV01 (sample SAMN05326640, study PRJNA326480) | marine metagenome | isolation source: seawater | place: Atlantic Ocean: North East | collected 2012
CTTTGTATCATCAATTTAAAGCAGCGTGAATTATTCTGCTTCGAAACGCGCGATGCTTGCGGTAATTTCTTCTTTTGCAGCTGCAGCGTCTGCCCAACCGTCAATTTTCACCCATTTGCCTTCTTCAAGATCTTTATAGTGCTCGAAGAAGTGCTCGATTTGCTTAAGAAGAAGCGGAGGTACGTCTGCAATCTCTTTTACGTCACGATAAATAGTAGAAAGCTTGTCTACTGGTACCGCTAGAACTTTTGCATCTTTACCAGACTCGTCGGTCATGTTTAGTACGCCAACTGGACGACACTTAATGACAGAACCTGCAAGTAGTGGGAAAGGTGTCATAACTAGTACGTCAACTGGGTCGCCATCTTCAGACAATGTGTTGTTAACGTAACCGTAGTTAGTTGGGTAGTGCATGCAAGTTGCCATGAAACGGTCAACAAATAGTGCGCCAGTGTCTTTGTCTACTTCGTACTTCACCGGGTCAGCATGTGCTGGAATTTCGATGATTACGTTCACTTCATCTGGTACGTTTTTACCAGCAGAAATAGCACTCAAGCTCATTCTTAGGTCCTTTCAGTAATGGATTAAAAATTTTGGTCGTAAGTATACGGTGACAGCAGCAAAATAAAAACGCTTTACGACCCATGTCGTACTAATCTCTTTATTTTTCGTTAAATTTTGCCGCTTTTTAATAATTAAATGGCCCTAACGGGCCATTTTTTCATTACTTCGCGTTGTCGTTGTAGCTCAAGCACATATCAACTTCGTCTTTAGAGCCAATGATGCACGGTACACGCTGATGAATTTCTTCAGGCATTACTTCTAAAATTCGGCCAGTACCGGTTTCTGCTTTACCACCGGCTTGTTCCATCAAAAACGCCATTGGGTTGGCTTCGTAGAGCAAGCGTAATTTACCTGGCTTCGACGGGTCCCTGTTGTCGAATGGATACATAAAGATACCGCCACGACAAAGCAAACGATGAATATCGCCCACCATGGCAGCTACCCAGCGCATATTAAAGTCTTTACCACGTGGACCTTCTTTACCTGCTAGCAGATCGGCAACATACGCCTGCATTGCCGGTTCCCAATGACGCTGATTCGACGCATTAATCGAGAATTCTGAGGTTTGCTCAGGCACCTGTATATTCGGGTGAGTCAGCAGGAAGCCACCGTGGGTTTTATCAAGCGTATAAATGTGCGTACCGCGACCTGTCGTCAGCGCTAACATTGTAGACGGGCCATAAAGCACATATCCCGCTGCAACCATCTGTGTACCAGGCTGCAAGAACGCAGACGGGTCATCTGGCTTCATCCACTGCGGGGCGTGAGCGATTGAGAAGATAGTACCAATAAGGCTATTAATTTCAGTGTTTGATGACCCGTCAAGCGGATCGAAACTTACTAAGTAGTTACCTTCTGGATTGCACGGTACTACATCGTCTTCTTCTTCGGACGAAATGGCTTTAACGTAGCCAGATTCCCTTAGCGTGTCTTTTAAAATGTGGTTAGAGATAACGTCGAGCTTTTTTTGTGTTTCGCCTTGTACGTTTTCTGAAAGAGTTGAACCGAGCACGCCAGCAAGTGCGCCTTGACTCACGCGGAAAGAAATTTCTTTACAGCCCGCTAGCAGTGTACGAATGAGCAGAATTAACTCAAGTGGTGCACCGTCTTGTTGCAATTGGGAATTTAAACGTTTCATTGAATGTAAGCCTTTTTTTCGTGTGTAGGGTGTCGTGCTAGCCATCGCTCAGCTTTCCTTACCGGCTTTTTTTATTAGCAAGCACGCACAGGTTTTTACACCTGCGGTTAGATTGTAACCGTGTTCACTGCGAAGTGGAACATACCAGTTCAATGACATACACACACCATACCAGTTTGCATCCCGCAGATGTCCTGAGGTGAGCGTAATTTAAAGGCATGACGCATATGTTTAAATACAAAAATTGAATTATCTATAGGTTGCAGGGTTCTGATAAAGTACCCCGATAACATGAAAATTCATTGAGAATGCGCTATGCATGTACATATTTTAGGCATTTGTGGAAGTTTTATGGGTGGCATTGCCGCCATTGCTAAAACACTCGGCCACAAAGTTACAGGCTCAGATAAAAACGTTTATCCACCAATGAGCACCCAGCTCGAAGCATTAGGCATTGAGCTTACCGAAGGTTACGGCGAGAGCCAGTTTGACCCAGTGCCAGATATTGTGGTCATTGGTAACGCCATGTCGCGCGGTAACCCCGCCGTTGAATACGTGTTAAATCGCAATTTACCCTACACCAGCGGCCCTCAATGGCTGCTTGATAACTTACTGAAAGATCGTTGGGTAATTGGGCTGTCTGGTACCCATGGCAAAACGACCACCAGCAGCATGGTCGCGTGGATTTTAGAGCACGCGGGTCTTAATCCCGGTTATTTAATTGGCGGCGTGCCAGAAAACTTTGGCGTATCAGCACGCGTGGGTGAAAGCCCTTTTTTCGTGATAGAGGCTGACGAGTACGACAGCGCATTTTTCGACAAACGCTCGAAATTTGTGCACTATCGCCCGAAAACCTTGGTTATCAACAACCTTGAGTTTGATCATGCGGATATTTTTGCTGACCTTGCTGCTATTCAAACCCAGTTCCACCATTTAGTGCGAATGGTACCTGAAAACGGGCTTATTCTTACGCCAAACAATACACCTGCTATAGAAGATATGCTCAAGAAAGGCTGCTGGTCGTCGCGCCAATCACTAGGCAAAGAGTGGCATGCTGAACTGCTTAAAAAAGACGGCAGTGCGTTCAACGTAGTGCATAACGGCGTTACTGCAGGAACCGTCTCATGGCCTTTGGTAGGTCAGCACAATGTAGACAACGGCTTAATGGCCATCGCCGCAGCTCACCATGCTGGTGTCACCTTACCGGATGCCATAGAAGCCTTATCATTTTTTAAGAATGTTAAACGCCGCATGGAAGTAAAAGGTGAAGTAAACAACATCACCCTTTATGACGACTTTGCACACCACCCTACCGCTATCGCAACCACACTAGATGGACTGCGCAAAAAGGTGGGTAATGCACGTATTCTGGCTGTGCTAGAACCTCGGTCAAACACGATGAAAATGGGCGTTCACAAAGATACGTTGGCAAATTCGTGGCAGAAAGCCGATGAGGTTTATCTTTACGAGCCAGAGGGAATGGATTGGTCACTTGTTGATTCCGTTGCCCATAGCAGCGCCCCGACTCATTGCTTTAGAGAAGTCGAGAAGATCGTTCAAGGTGTTTGTAACGTAGCACAACCAGGCGATCACGTACTTGTAATGAGTAACGGCGGCTTCGAAGGGATCCACGGCCGACTTTTAGATGCCTTAGAATCGAAATTTAAATTATAAAAAGCACCAGTCTTAAAATTAGCCACAGCTAAAAAGCTAACACTAAGACATAGTGTCTACAGAGGCAATGTAATGAAACATGACAAGCAAGTCACACTTGCTATCACAGGTGCATCTGGCGCACCTTACGCACTTACACTCTTGAAATCGCTGGTTAATGCAGATTATCAAGTTTACGTACTTATCTCTTCCGCGGCCAAGGTAGTCTTTGCCACTGAAGAAAATGTAAAAATACCTGGGCGTCCTGAGGACGCTGCCGCATTTTTTACCGAGCATTGCGGTGCCAAACCCGATCAAATAAAAGTGTTTGGTAAAGAAGAATGGTTTTCCCCTGTTGCATCTGGTTCAGCTGCGCCTGCCAAAATGGTGGTATGCCCCTGCTCTACCGGCACCTTGTCTGCCATCAGTATCGGTGCGAGTGACAACCTCATAGAGCGTGCGGCAGATGTGGTGTTAAAAGAAAGAGGCCAACTTATTTTAGTTCCGCGAGAGATGCCACTTTCTTCTATACATTTGGAAAATATGCTTAAGCTGTCACAAATGGGTGCTACTATTATGCCCGCCGCGCCAGGCTTTTATCACAACCCGAAGACTATCGATGACCTAGTTGACTTTGTCGTGGCGCGCATACTTGACCATCTTGGCATTGAACAATCTCTTGTTGCTAGGTGGGGCTACCAATCATCCAAACATTCTAAGGATTAACCATGTTCGCGCTTAAAAACAGGACATGCGCAGTTGCGCTAAGCACACTTTTAACATTATGCATCGCTTCTCCCGCCTTTGGGTGGGGTCAAACGGGCCACCGTGTAACCGGCGCTATCGCTGAGCAGTACCTGAGCCCACTCTCACAAGCCGCACTTATGGAACTGCTGCCTCATGGCTCACTCGCTGAAGCTTCTACCCATGCAGATGAAATGCGCTCGAATCCTAGCGAATTTTGGCAGAAAACAGCGAGCCCTTGGCATTATGTGACTGTGCCTGAAGGCAAAACGTATAACGAAATAAGCGCACCTAAGCAAGGTGACGCGGTTACCGCTTTAAAGCAGTTTACCGAAACGCTAAAAAGCGATGCAGCCAGTGTTGAGGAAAAGCGCTTAGCCCTTCAGTTTATTGTGCACATTATTGGTGATCTTCATCAACCTCTACATGCAGGCAACGGCACTGATCGTGGTGGTAATGATGTAAAAGTACGGTTTTTCTGGCAAGACTCTAATCTTCACCGCGTTTGGGACTCTCAAATGCTGGACCAGCGCGACTTGTCTTACTCTGAGTGGACTGAATGGCTAACAAAAACGATAGCGGCGAAGGATATTCGCAGTTGGGCAACCACCGACCCTCTGGTATGGATTGAAGAAAGCACCACTATTCGCGATACCATTTATCCAGAAGATTCGAATAACATGAGCTATGACTATTTATATCACCATCTTCCTACTGCCAAAAAGCGCCTTCAAATGGCCGGTATACGCATTGCGATGTACTTAAATATGGTCTTCGATGAGGCTAACAATTAGCGTTAGCCACAATATAGATACAAAAACGGAGGCTAAGCCTCCGTTTTTTATTTTTTCTGTTAAGCTTTCGTCACAGGGTTAGAGCCTAGCGCAACCTAGTCTAAGTCAAGTGGTTCAGGTGAAAGAATGACCCCTGTACTATCAGCGTACAAATGATCTTCCGGTAAGAACGTAACGCCACCGAAGTTCACCGGCACGTCTACTTCACCAATACTTTCGCTTTCAGCGTTTACAGGAATAGCCGCCACCGCCAGCACACCAAGATCTAATTCGGCAAGGCTGTCTATTTCACGCACACTTCCGTAAATCACTACCCCTTCCCAATCGTTATCAATGGCCACTTGTGCAGAAGACGCATCAAATAGGGCTCGACGATTAGAACCACCGCCGTCTATCAACAGCACTTTGCCTGCGCCGGGCTGTGCTAAAACGCGATCGATAAGCCCCCTATCTTCAAAGCACTTCACAGTGGTTATTTCACCACCGAAAGAATACCGGCCACCAAAGCTCGCGAAAATTGGGTCTACCACGTCAACGCTATCAGCAAACAAATCGCATAATTCAGATGTGTTGTATTCCATGATTTTGCCTTACTAAAAATTGAGAAGAGGGATAAAGCTCTCTGTGCAGTTCAATCTAGCATAGCATTAAACGAAGCGTTGCAAACGGTTGATTTAGTGCCTTTCGCCTTATTTTATTATTTTGTGAAACTTAATCTTTTTCTTTTCACTCCTGTGCATCACTGAGCACGTATTTTGCTTAACTTTTGCCTTAATAACGCGTTAAACGCTAATTGGATTAGCGGGCACAAATAGCATGTATATGACGTCTCTTTTAGGCCTTAAAGATCATTGATAAATTCTCAGTCCACTTAGCCATTTTTACCATCTGAACCCGAAGGGCGACGTGAACCCATTTTGCTGTCAAAAAAGTTTCTTTTTTTCGTCACCCACTGGTCACAGATTAACTTTAGCCTGTGCAGTAATTAACCGATAGGGGACAAGGCGATGCTAATGAAATCCTTGACCAAATACGATACTGACTTATTTTATCGCCTGTACAAACTGACGCTAAAAAGAGACTGCCGCAGCATTATTTGGCTTTCTAAAACAGGCGACGGATACCTGTACTTCGTTATCGGTATGCTGCTTTGGGCTTTCGAGCCTGAACATGGTGAGCTCTTCCTTTACACAGCGCTGATGGCTTACGCGCTTGAGTTACCCATTTATGTGCTGCTTAAGAAAATGTTCAAGCGCCCGCGCCCTTGCGATTTTCTAATGAATTTAACGGCACATGTCACCCCGTCAGACAAATTTTCACTGCCATCCGGTCACACTGCCGCAGCCACACTGATGGCATGCATTGTTGCGCATTATTATCCATCGTTTGCGGTACTTGCCTATTGCTGGGCAGCGCTAATTGGGTTGTCACGGGTGTTATTAGGCGTTCACTATCCATCTGATGTGGTAGCAGGTTCACTTCTTGGTGCCACAATTGCAACACTGAGTATTTCAATTCTGGGGTAGCATGAAATTACTATATGGTGTGCAAGGCACCGGAAATGGGCATATTGCTAGAGCTCGTATAATGGCGTCAGCGCTCGAAGAGCGCGACGACATTAGCGTAGACTTTGTTTTTACTGGCCGCGCGCCAGAAAAATACTTCGATATGGAAGTGTTTGGAGAATACCGTACTTTTACTGGGTTGAGCTTCATAACAAAAGCCGGCCGCGTGGATAAGTGGGCTACCGTTAAGGAGGCTAACGTCAGCCGTTTAATCAAAGACGTAAAAGCCTTTGATACCAGCGGCTACGATTTGCTGGTTAACGATTTCGAGCCAGTGACGGCGTGGGCCGCCAAACGGCAGGGTTTGCCGTCTATTTCTATTAGTCACCAAGCCGCCTTCGCCTATGACGTACCTAAAAGTGGCAATACCATTTTTGATACATTGTTGATGAAAGTGTTCGCACCTACTGAACTTCAATTAGGTGTACATTGGTATCACTTCAATCAACCTATCATCCCTCCGTTTGTGGCTGAAAAGCCGGTTTTTTCTCCGGGTAATGGGCATGTATTAGTATACTTACCCTTTGAAGACATAGACGATGTCCAACAAATGCTAGAGCCACTAAGCGATCAAATCTTTCACTGCTTTCATCCTGATATCGACGAAGCAAGAGAAGTGGGTCATATACATTGGCACCCGACGTCTAAAAAACATTTTCAGAAATCCCTCCAGCATTGCAATGGTGTAATTGCAAATGGGGGCTTTGAACTGTCTAGCGAGGCATTGCAGCTAGGCAAAAAACTCCTCATAAAGCCATTGCACGGTCAATTTGAGCAGTTGTCGAATGTACTTACCTTAGACAAACTTGATCTATGCCAAACCCTTTTTCAATTAGACACTGACATTGTGGAAGAGTGGCTTGAGGCGCCCGAAAACGAAGCGATTTCTTTCCCAGACAATCCCCACCTTCTGATTGATTGGCTTAAAAACAAAGACTTTTCTGATACCCAGAGCCTATGTGATGCGCTATGGAAAAACGTTCGATACGGTGATAAAACGCAAGAACGCTTATTGGCTCTTGCAATTTAATACCGCAATGCGATGATAGCGGCATTTGTCGTATTCTTCGCGGGATTTTTCGTGCTTAAAAAGTCAGTAGTTTTCTTGCTAACACTCATAGCATTGTGTGGCTGTGGTTACAAAGGGGCGCTTTATATTCCTGAAGCGCCTGCACAAAACACGTCGGCTGAACCAGCGTCTTCTAGCACGCTAGAAACCGACACTTCACCTGGCGATGACAACACTTCCCCCGCACCTACCTCTGGAGAACAGAACTAGTGGATTACTTTGCCTACAGCGAAGGTCAGCTACATGCTGAAAAAGTGGCTGTTTCTGATATTGCAGCGCAATATGGAACACCCGTTTATATATATTCACGTGCTACGTTAGAACGTCATTGGCATGCGTTTAACGATGCAATTGGTGAGCATCCTCATCTTGTGTGCTACGCCGTCAAAGCTAACTCAAACATCGGTGTTTTAAGCGTTCTCGCTAAGCTAGGCTCAGGTTTTGATATCGTGTCTGCTGGTGAACTAGCCCGTGTTATCGAGGCAGGTGGTGACGCCAGTAAAGTGGTATTTTCCGGCGTGGGTAAAAAGCACGACGAAATCTGCTATGCCCTTGAACAGGGCATCATGTGCTTCAACGTAGAATCAGAGCCTGAACTGCATCGTATTAACGAGGTGGCTGGTGAACTGGGCGTTAAAGCGCCAATATCGCTTCGCATTAATCCTGATGTAGATGCCAAAACGCATCCTTACATTTCAACCGGCTTGAAAGCCAATAAGTTCGGCATTGCCCGGGAGCGCGCCCTCGCAACTTATGAACTGGCTGCGTCTTTGCCCAACTTAAATGTAGTCGGTATGGACTGCCACATCGGCTCACAGCTAACGGAAATTGGTCCGTTTGTCGATGCACTAGAACGCCTGCTTCTGCTTATTGATGAGCTGGCCGAGCGCAATATCATTATTGAACATTTAGATGTAGGTGGTGGTCTTGGCGTAACGTATAACGACGAACAGCCTCCTCATCCGAAAGCTTATGCTCAAGCCATGGCTGAAAAAATGGTTGGCCGCGAAAACCTGAAGCTTATTCTAGAACCTGGCCGCGCTATAGCCGCTAATGCAGGCATTCTGGTTACCGAGGTTGAGTTTATTAAAGAGGGTGAAGAGAAAAGCTTTGCGATTGTCGACGCAGCAATGAACGACCTATTGCGTCCAGCGCTTTACTCCGCGTGGCAAAAAATTATTCCTGTGAAGCAGGAAAGCTCGGCAACACCCCGCATTTATGATGTCGTTGGCCCCGTATGCGAAACCGGCGATTTCATAGGCAAAGACCGCGAATTAGCCATTGAACCCACCGACCTACTTGCTGTTCGCAGTGCGGGTGCCTATGGTTTTGTCATGGCGTCAAACTACAACAGTCGCTGTCGTCCAGCAGAAATCATGGTTGATGGTGAAAAGGCAATTGTGGTTCGCGAAAGAGAAAAACAAAAAGATCTCTGGCAAGGTGAGCATAAACTTCCGTAAACTAGAGACAAACTAACAAGAAAGATGCGCGTTTAATGCAGGTTCAATTTTCAAAAATGCACGGTTTGGGTAACGATTTCATGGTTATTGATAACGTTACTCAAAACGTATTTTTCTCTAAAGAAAAAATCCAGCAATTGGCTAACCGTAATTTCGGCATTGGCTTTGACCAGCTGTTGATGGTTGAACCGCCTTACGATCCAGAGCAAGACTTTCACTACCGTATTTTTAATGCGGATGGCTCAGAAGTGGAGCAGTGTGGAAACGGAGCACGCTGTTTTGCGCGCTTCGTTAAACAGAAGGGATTGATTAACCGTAACAAAATTGTGGTTAGCACCAAAGCGGGAAAAATGGTGCTTTACCTAGAAAAAGACGGTCAAGTAACCGTTAATATGGGTAAACCAGAGTTTGAACCGGCCAATATTCCTCTAAAAGCTAACAAACAAGAAAATACCTATATCTTGCGCGTAGGTGAAAGCACCTTATTTATCGGCTCGGCCTCAATGGGCAACCCCCATTGTGTGATGGAAGTTGACGACGTTGATACTGCAAATGTCGCAGAACTTGGCCCTCTTGTTGAAAGACACGAGCGCTTTCCCGAAGGCGTAAACGTTGGCTTTATGCAGGTTATTAATGAATCTCACATAAAGCTTAGAGTCTTTGAACGGGGTTCTGGCGAAACCCTTGCCTGTGGCAGTGGCGCATGCGCGGCAGTTGCAATTGGTCAAATACAGGGTAAATTAGGAAAAGATGTAAGGGTAGACTTACCCGGGGGCAGTTTACGTATACGCTGGCCCGGCCCAGATAACGTACTCAAAATGACAGGGCCTGCCGAACACGTATATGACGGACAGATAAATATATGAGCGACTTATCGGGGCAGTCTAACGCCACGCAATTAATTGAGCCATTTAACGACACATCTGAATTGTCGAGTTCAGATGTGCGCAGGTTTTTGCTAGAAAACCCCGAGTTCTTTGCCCAACACCCTGACCTACTGGAAAAAATTAAGCTTCCTCATGAGCACAAAGGTAGCGTATCGCTGGTAGAAATACAAAGTGAGCAGCTGCGACAGAAAGTAAGGCAACTTAACTTCAAACTTAACCAGTTAGTGAGTATTGCCAAGCAAAACGAAAAAATTTATCGGGTTTATACCGACTTAAACGTACAACTCTTACGCTGTGAGAGCGTAGCCGAAGTGCAGTTTACGCTAGAAGATGTCCTTCAAGAACGTTTGCAACTCTCTTCTGCCGTGATAAAAAGCTTCAAGGGTCCACACGCCATTCCGGAGCTACAGCAGCGTTTATTCACAGAGAAACGCTTTAAAAATACCAATTTCTTTTTTGGTCGATTGTCCCAGCACGAGCGCCAGCTATTGTTCGGAGAAAGTCCCGCTGAGTCTGTTGCGCTGATGTTGCTTGGCGATAATCGAGAATTAGGTATCTTGGGGATAAGCAGCAGCGACGCAAGTCACTTTACGCCAGATATGGATACCCTCTTGCTTCAACAACTTCAGCAAGTGCTTAATATTATCATGCCTGAAATGATGGGGTATTAACGTCAGTGTCTGCGGACGCGCTTGTAAGTGAGTCTTGCCAGGCGTGGCTAGATAAGTTTTTACTCCACCTTCAGGTAGAGCGAGGTCTATCCCTCCACACTATCAAAAACTATCAGCGCCAACTCACTGAGGTTGCCAAGTTACTTGGCCTTTATGAATGGTCTGGACTTACCCCAAGCGATATAAAGCGCGTTATGGCGGATGCGAAAATGTCGGGGCACAGCGCCCGCAGCATTGCACTAAGATTGTCAGCACTGAGAACGTTCTGTCAGTATTTAATCGATCAGCAACAGCTTTTCAGTAATCCCGTAGAAGGAATTCAAGCGCCCAAGCAAGGAAAACCCCTCCCTAAACAGCTTAGTGTTGATGAAATGCAGCAGCTGCTAAACGCCTCACCAACGAGTAGTGAAGATGATGAAGGTATGCAGCTCAGAGATATCGCCATGTTTGAGCTTCTTTATGGCTGCGGATTGCGTTTAAGCGAATTGACCGGCTTAAACCTAGCAGACTGCCTCAAAGACGGCACAGTAAAAGTAATGGGGAAAGGCAGCAAACAACGCATTCTGCCACTAGGTCGACACGCACAAAGAGCACTTAATTCATGGTTAAAAGTGCGTCCTGCCTATGCATCACCCTATGAAAGTGCGGTATTTGTAAGTAAACGCAAAACCCGCATTTCAAACCGACAGGTTGCTAATCGTCTTGATAAAATGGCAAAAGAGCAGTCGCTTTCACAAAAAGTTAGCCCTCACAAACTGCGCCATTCTTTTGCCACGCACGTATTAGAATCAAGCGGTGATTTGCGGGCGGTTCAAGAGTTATTGGGTCACGCTAATTTGTCGACCACACAGGTTTATACCCATCTCGATTTTCAGCATCTCGCCAATGTCTATGATGCGGCTCATCCACGCGCGCACAAGAAGTAAAGCTATACTAAGGGTTATCCATGCAGTTTTTTAGGTCTATCAACCACGTCGATGCCATGACATTCGACCTTGACGACACGCTCTACGATAATGAACCTATCATTCGCCGGGCTGAGCAGGCGCTGCAGGCGCATATTGCGAAGCATCACAAAAAAGCGGCGGCCCTCACACCAAACGATTGGCAACATCTTAAACGTGCTGCGATTGCTAAGGATAGACGTTTAGCCTCAGATATGGGGCAGCTTAGACGTGTTGTTTTGACCGCCGCCCTTTCAGGCACCTCGGCAGATAAAGTCGAGATTGACGTAAGCAAAAGTAATGATATTAGGGAAGCGGTAGAAGCCTGTTTCAACTGCTTTTATGACGCTAGGAGCAACTTTGAGCTGGCTGAAGATGTACATCAAGCACTTAAAAAGCTGAGCGATAGACTGCCGTTAGTCGGTATCACGAATGGCAATGTTAATGCCCAAAAAATAGGTATTGATGGTTATTTCGAGACCATACTACACGCCAGCACCACGCGACCGATGAAACCGGCTCGAGATATGTTTGATGAAGCAGCCACATGCTTGCGCATCGCGCCCCCCCATATTCTTCACGTAGGGGATAATATTATTAAGGATGTAAAAGGGGCGATTAATGCTGGCTATCAGGCAGCTTGGTATGCCTGTAACAGACCGATGAAATTAGCGAATGAACCTGTAAGCGTGCTTCCTCACGTAGCGCTAGACAACCTCAACGAACTCACCCAATTCCTATGAATTTGGGGGGTCAGAGTACTTTAACCGTTTAAATCTGGGGCCAGGGTACATTATCCTTTTACAAAGGATGAAGGCGAAATGTACTCAAACCCGCAAATTTTAGTTATCTTCTAGTACGTTTTGGCGCATAGATTCGCAGGGGCTTTCGCAAACCGGTCTGCCGACCACTTTAGCGGGAACGCCCACCACGGTAACATGGGCTGGTACGTTATTAAGTACCACGCTGCCTGCGCCAACTTTCGAGCCTTCACCTATTTCGATATTGCCTAAAATCTTCGCTCCAGCGCCAATTAACACGCCTTGACGAATTTTAGGATGGCGGTCGCCCGATTCATTTCCGGTCCCACCAAGGGTAACGCTTTGCAAGATTGACACGTTATCTTCAACCACTGCGGTTTCACCCACCACAATACCCGTTGCATGGTCGAACATAACGCCTTTGCCAATGCGCGCTGCGGGATGAATATCGACCCCAAAACTTGCTGAGTTACGACTTTGCAAAAACAGAGCGAGTTGATGGCGACCATGCATCCAAAGGTAGTGCGCCATTCTGTGCACTTGTACAGCGTGAAAGCCTTTAAAATGCAGTAACGGAGTAAGGTAATCATTTACTGCTGCATCTCGCGCTTTAATTGCGAGAATGTCTGCCGTAGCGGCTTCACTTATCCCAGGCTCTAGCAGGTAGGCTTCGTCAAATACTTCGCGGATCGCAATGGCAGGCATAACGTCATCTGCCATTTTGTTCGACAAGATAAAGCTCAACGATGACTCGAAGTTATGATGAGCAAGCACACTGGCATGCACATAACTAGACAGCAAAGGTTCTTTTTCTGCAACAACTTGCGCTTCTTGTTTTAGCGTCGACCAAAAGTCGATTGGCGTAGAAAGTGCGGTCATGAGCATGTTCCGTTAATGTATAAGTGTCACGTATTTTAGATTCGGTCTGTTAGCCACGGCTTAACAGTATTAATCTACGATTGAGTGCTGCAAAGTAAAGCATGTCGATTCAGGTGCAAAGTTTACCTGAGTTTGGTGTGGTGCAATACCGATGTGATACCGCCTTAGCGTTAAAATCGATCAATCTATCTGATTAATTTGTTATAGCAAAGGCCAACAAGATCTAACCGTTGCTACCGATTATAGACCATTCCCGTCTTTTGTAATTTGTTGTGTTACTGCTTGGTAATAAACGTTAAAAGATAAAACATTACGATAAAGGGTGTGTAGAAAACTAGACTGTATAAATTCACAGTCAGATGGCATAATAATCGGCTGCTGAATGTATAAAATTATCAACCAACAGGTACCACATTATGGATGTATCTCGACTGCTAGACGAGCTTAACGACAAACAACGTGAAGCTGTAGCAGCCCCATTGTCTAACGCTTTAGTACTTGCCGGCGCAGGTAGTGGTAAAACCCGCGTATTAGTGCATCGTATTGCGTGGTTGATGGAAGTCGAAAACATCGCGCCTTTCTCGATATTAGCAGTAACCTTTACGAATAAAGCGGCCAAAGAAATGCGCGGCCGTATCGAATCGCTTATGGGGCGTAGTCTACACAATATGTGGATTGGTACCTTCCACGGACTAGCACATCGCTTACTACGTGCCCATCACGCAGAGGCAAATCTTCCGGAAAATTTCCAAATTATCGATTCTGACGACCAGTACCGCTTAATTCGTCGAATTCTTAAAGCCATGAACCTAGATGAAAAACATTGGGCTCCCCGCCAAATCCAATGGTATATCAATGGCAATAAGGACGAGGGTTTACGCCCTCAGCACATAGAAACCCATGGCGATCATATCCAAAAAACCATGCGTGAAGTATATGCTGCATATCAGGATGCCTGCGACCGTTCTGGCTTAGTTGACTTTGCCGAGTTGCTATTACGGGCTCATGAACTGTGGGCTAAAAATCCAGAAGTACTCGCTCACTACCAACGCCGTTTCCGCGCAGTGCTGGTCGACGAATTTCAAGATACCAACAATATTCAATACGCTTGGCTTCGCATGCTTTGTAGTGGCGGTAATAACAACATTATGATTGTTGGAGACGACGACCAATCTATTTATGGCTGGCGTGGTGCAAATGTCGATAATATTCAGCACTTCCTCAAAGATTTTAATGAACCTAATACCATTCGTCTTGAACAGAACTATCGTTCAACCGGCAACATCCTAAAAGCGGCGAACACGGTTATCGACAATAACACGGGCCGTTTAGGGAAAGAGCTTTGGACCGAAGACGCTCAGGGCGAGCTAATTTCTGTATATGCAGGTTTTAACGAACTAGACGAAGCGCGATTTATTGTTTCGAAGATTAAGGACTGGCTTAACCAAGGCAATGCCCTAAGCGATACCGCAATTCTTTACAGAAACAACGCTCAGTCCCGAGTTCTAGAAGAAGCGTTACTCCACGAGGGATTAGCCTACCGTATCTACGGCGGCTTGCGCTTCTTCGAACGTCAAGAAATTAAAGATGCCCTAGGCTACATGCGCATGGTAAGCCACCCGCATGACGACGCCGCATTTGAACGTGTGGTAAATACCCCAAGTCGGGGGATTGGTGAAAAAACCCTATCACAGGTGCGCGAGACGGCTCGCGCGCACAACTGCTCTATGTGGCAGGCTTGCCAGCTGCTTATCAACGAAGGCGGGTTCAAAGGTCGAGCATTGAATGCAATGCAAAGCTTTGTGCTACTTATTACAGAGCTTGAACAATCGACCTTGGATGAATCGCTTGATCAACAAGCGGATAAAGCCATAAAACAATCGGGTCTTTACGCGATGTATCAAGCCGAACGTGGTGAAAAAGCGCAAGCTCGATTGGAAAACTTAGAAGAACTGGTTACCGCATGTAAAACCTTTATCGTGCCTGACGAAGCTGAGGAAATGACACCTCTTGCGGCGTTTTTGGCTCACGCATCTTTAGAAGCCGGCGAGACACAAGCAGACAAAGATCAAGATGCCGTGCAAATGATGACTATTCACACCGCGAAGGGCTTGGAATTTCCACTGGTATTTTTGGCCGGTGTGGAGGAAGGCATGTTCCCTAGCCAAATGACCAACGATGAGCCTGGCAGAATGGAAGAAGAACGCAGGCTTTGCTATGTTGGAATGACCAGGGCTATGCAAAAGTTGTATATCACTTATGCTGAAAGTCGTCGATTATATGGGCAGGACAAATATCACACCGCCTCTCGATTTATTCGCGAAATGCCAGCAGATTGCGTCGAAGAGGTGAGATTAAAGTCAACGATCTCGCGCCCGGTACATAACCGATTCAGCCAGGCAACATCACATGCGAGTTTTGAAGAAACCGGATTTAGTTTAGGCGAACGCGTTGTACACCGTAAATTCGGCGAAGGTATAGTGCTTAATTACGAAGGTAGTGGTGAGCACGGCCGAGTTCAAGTAAACTTCGATGAATTTGGCAGCAAGTGGCTGGTACTTGCTTACGCAAAGCTGGAGAAGGCGTAATTTATTAATGTGGCAAGGCAGCCTTAACCTTAGTTGGAATGTATGCAGCAACATGTGCTGATCATCGAAAATGGTGAAGGCAACCTTGAACTCATTGCGAAACTCGTGCGACGTGCAGGCCTTACGCCTGTTGGTGCAACGTCGCTGATAGAGGGAAAAGCACGATTTTCGCAAAACATGCCCGAAACCTTTTTATGCGCCATTGTTGCCTATTCACTTCCTGATGCGCCTAAAGGCGAGGCTATCGACTTTGCAGTTGAGTCTTTCATTCCCACCATAGCTACTACGGAAAGCCTAGATAACACTATTCGCGATAAAGTACTAGAACGGGATGTTGTCGATTATATTCCGAAAGAAAACTCTCAGAATTACGATTATTTAAATCGTCTTATTAGTCGGCTTGAGAAAAACAAGTCCACCGGCGTAGTCGTAGTCAGCACAAACCGAGTGCTTCGTACAAGAACCGTATCTCTACTTCAGCGCCATAACTTTATCGCTTTCGAGTGCTTAACTGCTACCGATGCTATGCAGTGCTTATCTGAAAATAAAAACGTGCGCCTTGTTATTACAGATAACACGCTTCCCGATATGACTGGTACACATTTTGTGGCGGGTTTAAGAAAGGCTTTTTCAAAAGAACAGCTATCGATAATGGGCATAGCGGGAGGAAAAGGCATGCTTATGTCTGCCCACTTTATTAAAAGTGGAGCTAACGATTTCCTTCGTGTGCCCTACTGTCATGAGGAGTTTTTGTGCCGCGTAATGCAAAATGTTGAGTATATTGAGAGTGTTGAGGAAATTCGCAGGGTTGCCAATACGGATTATTTGACAGGCTTACCCAATAGGCGTCACTTTTTCTACATGCTTACGGTTCAGCATCAAAACCTATCAGAAGATCACGCACTTGCTCTTATCGATTTAGACTTTTTTAAATCGATAAACGACACTTATGGACATGACGCTGGCGACATTGTTTTAAAAGCAGTCGCAGCGCTGATTGAATTTTATTTTCCTGACGAGATCATTTCTCGATTTGGTGGCGAAGAGTTTTGCATTTATATGCCATCAACTTCGCTTACCGAAGCTTGTGAACGCTTAGAAGACTTCAGAAAGGTCGTCGAAGCCGAAGTGATACAGCTTCCTAAAACGAACATTAAAGTGACGTGCAGTATTGGGGTAAGCGGCGCCCACACACAGCGGGTCGATAAGCTGCTAAGCCTTGCTGACAAGCAGCTATACGCAGCAAAAAATAGCGGCCGTAATCAGGTCAAGTGCGAACCACCTGACGCGCCCAACTTAGAACAAGGCACACTGCTTTAACCCCTCGACGATATGGCCCCCCGCCCTACACCTCGAACCACACGAACCGCTATGTAATACCTGTCCGCATAGATAATTACCCTCTCAGCGAGAGTTAAAATGTTCGTAATCGCGGCGTGTTGCCACAGGTATAGTGGTTCTATATCAAAGTGAAACAACAAATAGTACATAGCACGGACATTTTAAACTGATTTACTGCTCTACTGCGAGCTTACGAGCTTGACGCTGACTGCGATAATTTATTAGAGAATCGGCACTGAATAAGATAAGTGCTACCCATACGAAGCCGAACGTCACAAGTCTCGACTCCTCAAGAGGTTCTCCGTACAAGTAGACAGCCAGCACAAACATCAGCGTTGGCCCAATATACTGAAAGAAGCCTAATGTTGAATACATAATTCGCCTTGCCGCAGCCGTAAAACACAGCAACGGGGCGGTAGTTACAATACCTGCTGCCACAATAAGCATGTTCAATGACACATCGTTATTGAATAAATTGCTGTACTCGGAGCCAAAAAATACCCAATAAAAAATGGCTAGCGGAGATAGCATAAGAGTTTCAATGAAAAGACCAGGTAGAGAATCGACCGCAACTTGCTTCCTAAGCAAACCATATACGCTAAAACTACCGGCTAACACTAGGGCAATCCACGGTACATGCCCGTAAGAGAAGACTAAAATAGCAACGCCAATAACGGCAAGCCCAACGGCTACACGCTGTAGATTGCGCAGCCTCTCGCCTAAAAACAATCGACCCAAGAAAACATTGATTAAGGGATTGATGTAATAGCCTAAGCTTGCGTCAAGAATATGGTCGTTATTAATGGCCCAAATAAACAAAAGCCAATTTGCACCAAGCAGAAGCCCAGCAATAAACAATATTTGCATAACCCGTTTGTTGCGAAACGCGGCGCCCACTTTGGGCCATTGTTTCAACGCGGCGATAAGACCAATTAATAAAATGACTGACCATATCACCCTGTGCATCAATATTTCAGCAGCCGGCAATACCATAAGCTGTTTAAAGTAAACAGGCGCTACGCCCCACATACTGTATGCGGCAATAGCACATATTACACCGACTTGAGCGGCACTGGCTTGCTTAGACAAGGCTGGCTCCATAGACTGTCAAGATAACAAGGCGCGTATTGTTTATCAGCTTCAAGAAATACACAACCTTTACCGCTTTCCAAAAGAGATAAGCGGGCATTAGACGAAGATTAACCACTCTTGCCTGCCGTTTTTAATCTAGTCCGCTTAGGCATGCCTCGCTAACTCGGCGCTCCGTTTACGCATGTCCTGACAAGCCTGCTGTTTACGGCCTAATAAAGAAACCTAGTTCAAAGTAAAAACAAGGTACCCAAACCTAGGAAAGCCACAAACCCTACAATGTCTGTAACCGTTGTTAGGATAACCGAGCCCGATAAGGCAGGGTCTATTTTGAGTTTATCAAGAATTACGGGCACAAATACACCAGCCAACGCTGCTGCCACTATATTGAATAAAATAGCTAAGCAAATAACCAGACCCAACATGGCATCAGTGAACCAAAAATAGGCAACAACACCTATCACTAACGCCCAGATAACGCCGTTCACACCACCGACTTTGAGCTCTTTCACCATCAGCGCCCTTAAGTTAGCTGGGGTCACCTGTCCTAGCGCTAGCCCCCGCACAATTAGCGTTAACGTTTGGCTTCCAGCAATCCCTCCCATACTCGCCACTACTGGCATTAGTACGGCAAGGGCAACAACCTGTTGAAGCGTGCCTTCGAACAGACCAATAAACCACGAAGCTAGAAATGCTGTGAGTAAGTTAATGCCCAACCACAGTGCTCTGTTGCGTGCGCTTTTCGCCACTGGCGAGAACAAATCTTCGTCCTCATCCATACCTGCAGACGCCATCACCTGACGTTCGTAAAATTCATTCACTAATTCGCTAGCCGACGTCACATCCAAGCGACCAAGCAGCTTATTATTCTCATCAACCACCGGCAATGATGCCAATCCAGAGCGTTGAACAAGAAGCGACGCATTCATGGTGTCGTCGGCGCCTTGAATAGTTGTTACGTTTTCTTCGGATAAATCAAACAACGACACGTGATCTTGGGCAATAAAGAGATGACTAATTTTTACCAGTGCAGAAAATTGCCCCGAGCGGTTGACCAGAAAAATACTGTCGCAATGCTGTGGTATCTCTCTTCTCAGTAAACGCAAGCCCTCACGCACTTTTGCATTGGACGGCAGAACTAGCTGCTCGTGATTTACCCAGTGACCAATTTGATTATCAGGAAACTGCGTGGCTTCTCTAAAATATTTACGTTCTTTAGAGTCAAGAGACTCATAGGCCATATCGACCAAGCGTTTTGGGAGTGAATCGAGAAGCTCTAGTAAGTCCTCGGCGTCAATGCCGTTAAAAATAGATGCCCACTCGTCATGTGGTGTATTGTCGATGAGAATTTCACGAGGGTCGCTACGCATCTCAACCAATACATCGAGCTTGCGGTCGCGCGGTATGCCTTCCCACACCGTCAAGCGCTTCTCTACGGGTAGTGATTCTAAAAGAGACGCAATGTATACCTCGTCTTGTCCTGCTAAAGCGGCCAACAAGGTTGCTGGATCATCACTCATACTGTCAGTAACAATCTCTTCAATTAAATCTGGTAATGGCTCTGCCATGCTGCACCTCCCGTTAATACCACTCACTTCCTTTACACAACGCAAGTACCGCTATACGGGATTGGTGAAAGCTTACTTTCAAGCATATTACCCGAGCATGTAAGTACCTGTCCCAAAGGCTATATGATCGCCTTTTTCATTGTGCAATTCCATTCTGCAAACCACTAGTTTACTGCCTTTGCGTATGACCGCCGCTGTTGCGATAAAACGCTCACCTCTTCCCGGTCTTAAGTAGTCAACGCGCATATCAATCGTGCCCATGGTAGGCAATCTAACTTGAAGGTCCGCAAGGTGTTCAAGTGCGGTTTGTTTGATGGTTTCTACAATCGAAACTAAACCGCCGATGGTGTCTAGCATAGTCGCTGTTACACCACCGTGTAGAATTTTTTGCATTGGGTTGCCGGTAAGCGTGGGCTGCCAATTAAGATGCAAAGAAATCTGCGTTTCTACCCCAGTGCCTTGCGTAATAAATTCTAAGCCCAACAACTGGTTAAACGGCATATTATCACGAAAAAGCGCAATCACATGATTGATCATAACTTGGTGGTCTATTTTTTTACTAACCTTAGTATGCTCACTGAGAGACATGCTGAATCCCTTTATTGTCAAAGTATCAATAACGTTACTATTGAAGATAACGAGAAGGGAAATTCATCCAACCAATGTTAGTTAATCAAGATAAGTTATACGATTTGATCCGCCTGTGAGTTTACAAAACGTGAGAACTCCCAACCTGCTCAAAATCCAAACACCTATAACCACCTTCCGGTTGCTGAATCATGCTTACACTGAATTTTCGTCTAGTTTTTGCAATTGCCCCGTGAAGACATCGCCAAAAACGCGTAAAATCCAGCGCCATGACTACTGCAATAGCTTCATTAGAATCCGAGCCTCAATCGCGAAGCGCAAAAACACCTGAAACTATCTTAAAAGATGTCTTCGGTTACGACGCATTTCGCGACGGTCAGGGCGAAGTCATTCACCAAGTATGTGAAGGTAAAGACGCACTTGTACTACTGCCCACAGGCGGTGGTAAGTCTCTGTGCTATCAGATTCCTGCTCTGGTGCGAAGCGGCACGGCCATTGTTGTTTCTCCCCTAATTTCCTTAATGCAAGATCAGGTAGAACAACTTAAAGCCTTAGGTGTAAAGGCGGCATATCTCAATTCTACACTAGACATTGATGAGCAAGGGCGCATCAACGATGCATTACAAGCCGGTAAACTTGACCTGCTTTACGTCTCACCTGAGCGGCTCATGCAATATTACTTTCAACAGTCACTTTCACACGCTGACATTAGCCTATTTGCCATTGATGAAGCACACTGTGTGTCGCACTGGGGCCATGACTTTAGGCAAGATTACCGCGCGCTAGGTCAAATAAAGTCTCGCTTTCCTCATATCCCAGTTATCGGGCTAACCGCCACAGCAGACACTGCAACTCAAGCAGACATACTTACCCAACTGAACCTGCAAGACCCGTTGGTTTATAAGGGAAGCTTTGACAGGCCCAATATTCGCTACCGCGTTATGAGTAAGTATAAAGCTTTCGACCAGGTGGTTGCGTATGTAAAACAGCAAGAAGGCAGCGGCATAATTTATTGTAATAGCCGTGCTAAAGTAGACGACCTACATGCAAAGCTGTTCAGACAAGGCTTTCGCTGTGCGGCCTATCACGCAGGCATGGACAGTGATGAGCGAGAGTTGGTTCAGCGTCAATTTCTCAACGACAAGGTCGACATTGTGGTGGCTACCGTCGCCTTCGGAATGGGCATCAATAAATCAAACGTTCGCTACGTTGTTCACCACGATGTGCCCCGCAGTGTGGAAAGTTATTATCAAGAAACAGGCCGTGCTGGGCGAGACGGCTTGGCGTCTGAAGCGCTACTATTGTTTGATGAAAAAGATGCAGCTCGCGTAAAGCAATGGATTGAACAAGGCGAGATTGCCGAGCGAAATCAAATCGAGCTACAAAAGTTTGCTGCCATGGAGGCATTTTCAGAGGCACAAACGTGTCGTCGTCAAGTATTGCTCAACTATTTTTCGCAGTTCAGCGATAGCGCCTGCGGTAACTGTGATATTTGCCTCGACCCGCCGAAGATGATTGACGGTTTAGTGATTGCGCAAAAAGTATTGTCCTGTGTACTTCGGCTTTCTCAACAAGCTGCTAGCCAATATGTTATCGATGTATTGCGAGGAAAGCAGTTGCGACGCCTACAAGAGGCAGGTCATCATCAGCTTTCCACCTACGGCATAGGCAAAGATAAGTCTGATAGCTACTGGCACAATATTATCAATCAGTTGGTACACAAGGGGCTTATTCGTGTGGACATCACAGCACACGCGGCATTGCGTCTAACTGAAGCCGCCCGCCCGGTGCTAAAAGGCGAAGTTGCTGTTCAACTTGCTGTACCTCGGTTGGAGTTCAAGCCTGATAAGCAAAAAGCCAAGCAGGCTCCAGCTAATTACGACAGAACATTATTCACTCGCCTTAAGCATTTGCGAAAAGTTCTTGCAGAAGAAAACGAGGTGCCGCCCTACGTCGTGTTTAGCGACGCCACCCTCGTTGATATGGCTTGCAAACTCCCCACCACACGCAACACATTGCTAGACGTGAGCGGCGTAGGTCAAACCAAGCTAGAGCGGTATGGCGACGCGTTTATTCAGTTAATCGATGGTTATATTAACCGAGAGCATTAGGGGAAATTTCCCTCCTAACCCCTCTGTTAAACCCTTAAAGAGAAGCGCTGCATTTAAGCGTACGCGTATTCGCCGCCTTTTTCTAACGCCGCTTTGTATGCTTCTCGCGCATGGACGCGCTTAACATAGCCTTGAATTGCGCTAAAATCCTTGGCTCTACCGCTCGCAACTAAAGATTCCAATGGAAAGATCATTTGCACGTCTGCCCCGGTGGGTTCATTGCCGGCAAACCAGGTATTTTTCGATAGATAAGATTCTACGTAACGTAAGCTCTGCGCTAAATTAGGACCATAATAAGCATTTAAAATACCGTCTATCAGTTTGTTAGTGACCGGCTTTATAAAAAATGGCTTAGACCCTTTTTGGCGTGCTTTTTCTAATACTAGATTCGCAACAAGAGGCGGCATTAGCGAGCCTTCTGCGAAATGGAGCCAAAACCAATATTGCTGAAGTGCTTCTGGATCTTGCGGAACAGCAAACGACTCACTCGCGTGATAGCGCACGAGATACTCTACAATAGCGCCAGATTCAGCAATCGGGCCGTGGGGCGTGGTTAGAACAGGTGAGCGACCTAGCGGATGTACTGCCCGCAGCGAGTCTGGCGCCAAATTAGTTTGGCTATCTCGTTGATAGAATTCTATTTTATACTCTACACCCAGCTCCTCAAGTAGCCAAAGTATTCGCTGTGAGCGAGAGTTATTTAAATGATGTAGTGTTAGCATACCCCGTCCTTAATGCGCTTGAATTAACGCTGTTGTTATTGTGTTGTACTATATACACTTATTAATGCTAGCAGGTTTACATAAACCAATAAATTGACAGAACTATGCAACCTTTTACATCTTCAAGATGTTCAACAACATACCAGAATTAGCGAACAAAGCGTCGAAATTTGCCTTGAACTACCTGCCACACCACTAAAAACCCAACAGTGGGTATCGCACTTCTGTTCGCTATTTAATTTCTCGATATCTGAAACTGACTGGGGAGCAGATCGCTTTCAAGCCATCATCACAACACAATCTAGCGATACTGCATTTCAATGCATGCTTTGTATAGAGTGGCTGTGCGAAGCAATCTGGCTAGAACCCATTGGCACGCAGCAGTCTACTCGCGCTATTTTTGATTATCTTACCCACGCTTAGGGTGATTTGCTTTGTGCTTGGCTTTTTACGCTGACTAGTATTATTCTAGAAAAACACTTGGGGTTAGTAGACTTAGCGGCTAATCGCATTTCCAAACCAAAGCCCCCAAAAAAGCGTGCTCTAAGGAATTAACAAGTGGTAATAGCCCGGCTAACAAAGTATGCAATAGCAATAATCATTGGTTGGGTGATGGTTTGTTGTAACGCGCTGGCTAGCAGCCAACTTGTTATCAATGAATCATTTGAGCGAGCCATCATCAACCAACATGCAGAGCTCTCTCTTGCGCCAAACAGTGCTACCTATTTTGATATTTTAAACGGCAATGCGTCTAAGCCGCCCTTGGCAAGCCCAAAAGCGCGTGAGCAAATTTGGTATTCCACAAAGCTAACTCATTCTGGCTATAGCCCTATCCCTCTAGTGCTTAATATTGAACGACTAAACGTCGATGATTTACAAATTTATTTACTCGATAGCAGTCAACGTATTATCAAGTCTTATCGCTATCAAGCCGGTAAGGGCGACTTTTCGTTAAAACAACCCATTCCCAACATACGGCTTGGATTCACGCTGCAGCCCTATCAAAATGCTCAACTTTTGATTTCCGTAAAAGATGATGGTCTTGAATACTTCCCCATTGCCCTATGGGAAAGAGACTTGCTAGCACAGCATGACACGAACATGTTGGTGTTGCTCGGCGCGGTATTCGGCGCGCTAACACTCATTGCACTTTACTATTTATTCTCTTATTTGACACAGCGCATCCCTACTCGCTTTTGGCTCACCATGGCCACCCTCGTAATCATTGCTCTGTTGTTTATTACAGAAGGGGGGCTTGCGCTCTGGCCTAACCTGACTAATGCCAGTGAACGTTTTTACGCGGTATGTCTAGGTATGCTTCTTCTTTGTATTGCGAAAGTGAATCATCACCTCTTTTCACCCGTGCCACTCCTGTTGCGGTTGGTTAATTACGCTGTTCCAATCGCAGCTACCGTCTATTGCTTAACGACCAACGCCTATAACACCACTATCTCGTTACTACTGCTTACTGCTGCCATGGGGCTTTATCACGTCGCTCTTGCACTTATTTTCAAAGACAAAAACACCCGCGTAGTTAGCACCACATATATACTCGCGTGGCTATCGTTTTTCGCTTTCTACGCATTAGTTACGCTCACCCTTTTCAGCGACCTTATTTACACGATTGAAGTCGCTACAGGCATGCTGATATTCGTCACTCTCGGGTTCTTATGTTTTGGGTTTTCTGTCATCGCCAGAGAGCAAGCAAAGAATCAGCGCAAGCTATCAACGCAGGCAGAGACCATTGCGAGTTTGAATCATTTCTACGATTTGTTCAGAAACTCAGCGGAGGGGCACTATACCTCGACGTGGGATGGCAAATTAATATCTGTCAATCCCGCTATGTGTAAGGTGTTTGGTTACGAAAGCGAAGATGAAATGCTTCTGAAAGCGGCCAGTACGCTAACGTTTTATGCATCACCCGAAGACAGGCAAGTATTATTAGGTAAGGTATCCCAACAAGGCCATGTCACAGGTAAGGAAATTCGTGGAAAACGCAAAGACGGCAGCGAGTTTTGGTTTTCTCTGTCATGTCAGATGCGGGAAAGCGAAGAAGGTAATTTTCTCTACGGCTCTATTATTGATATTACCGAGAAAAAGCAGTCTGATCTTAGCCTTCAATATTTGGCAACCCACGACTCGCTAACAGGTATATATAATAGGCGTCAGTTTGAAACTTTATTTAAAGAGAAGGTAACCGCACCAAGTGCCTCCCCTGTTTGTTTACTTTTCTTAGATTTAGATCGTTTTAAAGTGGTGAATGACACGTGCGGGCACAAAGCGGGCGATGTGCTGATAAAAGACATATCGCGCTTAATTGAGAACACCCTTACTTCTAACGCACAAATAGGCCGACTTGGTGGCGATGAATTTGGCATTATGTATACGAAACTTAGCGTTGATGAAGTATACCTAAACGCTGTCAAAATATTGAACGCTGTGCAGGCCTATAGATTTATGTGGGACAACCGCATTTTCAATCTAGGGGTAAGCATAGGCATGGTAGTATGCGACGACACCGAAGTCAGTCCGGGTCAGTACTTGAGCATGGCAGATGCCGCCTGCTATTTCGCGAAAGAGCAAGGCAGGAATCAGGTTCACCGATACAATAAAGACGACGAAAGTATGCAGCGCTATCAGCGCGAACTAGACTGGGTCTCGTCCATTAACAACGCCTTAGAAGAAGGCCGCTTCGAGCTGTACTATCAATCATTGCGTCCTTTAAATAAAACCAGCGACGGTCATTACTACGAAGTATTATTAAGACTACGAGAGAAAGACGGTACCTTGGTGGAGCCTGCTAACTTCTTGCCCACTGCAGAGCGTTTCGAGATGAACGTGAGTGTAGACAAGTGGGTTGTAACAAACACATTTAAATGGCTATCAGAAAACCCTGAACACCTCGCTGAATTGCGACGATGCAGTATTAACTTAAACTGCCACTCTCTTGCTGACAGAGACTTTACGTTATTTATTCTGAACGCCTTTGAAACGTTTAAAATTCCCTATGACAAAATTTGTTTTGAAGTCATTGAGTCTGTCGCCATCATTAAGATGGAAGATACACTTAACTTCATGAGTACTTTCAATCGCTTGGGTTGTTCCTTTGCACTGGACGATTTCGGGAGCGGATTCTCTTCTTATAGCTACCTGAAAAGTTTGCCCGTTAGTCAGGTTAAAATTGATGGCATGTTTATTAAGGACATGCTGAATGACAGCATCGATACGGCTATGGTCGCTTCAATCAACGATGTTGCGAAAGCGATGGGTATGCAGACCGTTGGCGAATTTGTTGAGGACGAAAGCACAATGACCCAATTGGGAAAAATGGGAATCGATTTCGCCCAAGGGTATGGCGTCGCCAAACCAGCTCCATTGCGTGACTTTCAGCCTTTGTGATAACCATCCTTGATAGGTTTTATACGAAAAAAGTGATAGCACAAGCGTCTACTCGCGTATAATAAAATGATAGACTTGCAAAAAGAGAAGTCATCCCCACTTAATGCCCACTGTTCAAAGTGTAGAAGTAACATGAGTAGCAAACAGCCTAAATACGAATATGTCAGTACCGCAAAATTACCCACACGTATGGGTGACTTTAAAATACACGGCTTTGTAGAAGCCAGCGGACAAGAGCACGTCGCGCTTTCCTATGGTGAATGGAAAGAAGATGACGTTGTTCCTATTCGTATTCACTCGGAATGTTTGACCGGCGACTCTTTGTTTAGCACTCGATGCGACTGTGGTTTCCAGCTAGAAAAAGCCATGCAGAATATTGTCGATAACGGTTACGGTGTGTTGCTGTATTTACGACAAGAGGGGCGCGGTATAGGCCTTCTAAATAAGATACGCGCATATAACCTTCAGGATAGCGGCATGGATACGGTAGAAGCAAACGAGCACCTTGGTTTTGATGCCGACTTAAGAAGTTACGATATCTGCAAACTTATGCTTGATACCCTTAACGTGAAACACGTTGAGCTAATGACTAACAACCCTAAAAAGTTGGCCGCGCTAAAGGCATTGGGTATTGACGTGGTAGGAAGAAAGCCAATCGACCACGGCATTACCAAAGACAACAAGCATTATCTGAAAACGAAAACAGAGAAATTAGGTCACGCATTCGACCCTCACGTTTTTAAATAATCTGCCTGTAAATCAGGTCCTCCCCATATTCTTTGTTAAAGCGCCCACCTCCAAGTGGGCGTTTTCTATTCAGCTTCGGTTAATCATAAAGCGGTTATAACGTATACAGACTAACCACATTGCGCATTACGAATGGTTTTTTCTCGCTGCGCAATGTAAGGAGAATGTATGAAAAACATAGCCCTAACCGTGATAGTGGCACTTTCTAGTGCAACCGCACTTCCCGCATTGGCGCAATCAAACACTAATTTAACGCAAGCCACAGCGTCCACCGAGCAATACTCTGATGCTCAGCTAGACAGCGTACTTGCCCCTATTGCACTTTATCCAGACACCCTGCTTACCCATATATTGATTGCCTCAACCTATCCTCTAGATGTGGTGGCTGCCGATCGCTGGCGTCAAAGCAACAAGCACTTAACACCTGAGCAAGTAGAAAACGTACTGACCAGTGTTTCTTGGGATCCCAGTGTGAAAGCACTCGCCCCTTTTACCGAGTTGCTAAACACCATGGCCAATGATCTTGACTGGTTGCAACAGCTTGGCGATAACGTACTTATTGATCAAGGCCGCGTGCTCGACCGTGTGCAAGTATTGCGTCAACACGCACACAATACGGGTAATTTAGTAACCAATGACTACATTGAGGTGGAAACCGAGCGAGAAAACACGAGGGAAATTATCTATATAGAGCCTCGTCAGCGCGAAGTCGTTTACGTACCTTATTACGATCCACACGCAGTGTATGGGCATTGGTGGCATGCTACGTCGCCAGTGCATTGGCGCCATCATGTGAGCTATCACCATCATAGCAATGTATTTTGGTCACCCAGTATTCGTCTTTCAACGTTCTTCTTTTTCGGCAGTGTTCACTGGCACAATCGGCACGTGGTCATACACCGTGAACCCGTGCGTCGCTATTATCACGGGAGCCCGAGAAAACGCGTGATCAATCGAGAGTATCGTCGTTGGGAACATAATACGACACATCGTCGAGCACGTTACTCTAATCATGTGGTTCATAGCGCCCCGTCACGCTATGAAAAAGCGGGGCAAAGGCGAGAAAAATATGTATCGAATAAGCAATTTAGAACAATGAACTCACCTAGTCGCCAAGGGGAAAAACAGGCAGGCAAGCTAGCTACTCGCACTGTTGATAAGACTCCCTCAACGCGCACTATTGAGCCCAAAACAGTAACGCCTATTAGGGAAAGTCGATTTAAAAATGGGCAAGGCACAGTAAACCGCAAACAGTCTATTGAGCACGCGTTAAAGCGTAATCAGGCAGTGGCGAAAATTAGCAAGCCAACGAAGGAAAACACTTTAGCAAAGCTAAAAAAAGATAAGCCTGCCCGCATTGCGTCTGATGCGAAAGCGCCAAAGCGGATAGAGCAAAACACTCGGGAGCCACGCTTGCCGAAACAATACACCAACAAAGAACGAGTGGTGAGAGCAAGCCCGCAACCACGCTCTGTGGCAAAAGAGAGTAGTAAACCCAAGCGCATTGAGCGAACTAGCAATGCTAATACACGGTCAGTAAAACAAAATGGTAACTCGCAAAAACAGGTTATGCGGGTTGACCGAAGTGTTGCTCAAAGAAACTATGAAAAGCGTTAGAACTTCTATGGGGCCGCTAGCTAGGACACAAGCGCTAGCTAGCAACCAGCGCCTCTTTTAAGATATAAGCCTCAGACGCAATTACATGGTTACTTATTGGTTGCTGCTTCATGGAATGTCAAAAGTGCTTCAACAAAGCGCACCGGGGAGTCTTCATCTAAATTAAAGTACAAAGAGGGCTCAATTAACTCAAGCTCCATAATGGCCCAATTGTCATCCTGTCGCACCAAATCAACACGAGCGTAAAGCGCATTGCAGGGCATAGCTGAAAGCGCCTTTTCAGCGATGGCGAGTTGAACATTATCTACACTAACCGTTTGCAAGCTTCCGCCGTGCTCTTCTTGCACGCGAAAGTCTCCTTTTTGTGGCACTTTCCTAATGGCATGACTAAACGCACCGCCAAAATAAAACAATGAGTATTCACCTTCTTCCACAATGTTAGATAGAAAAGGCTGGATCATAAAGCCTCGGTGCTCAAAGGTGTTGCTTAGAACACCAGCGCTTTCTTTCCAGGTTTCGCGTTCAAGCTTAAACGTGTCGTCAGCGTTAGCACTTAAGACGGGTTTTATGACAATCGCATCACTGCTAAATTCATCAAAGGCCTTATCAATAACACCGTTATCAAACGTTGTTTCCCATATTGTTTTTACAATAGGAACACCTTTATGCTGCAAGTCCTTCAGATAATACTTTTCTATATTCCATTGCATAAGCCTCAGCGGGTTTAACAGCGTCGTGCTTGATGCATCTATCTGTTTTAGACAGGCGAGAAATGCTTCGGCGTGTTGCTGGTAATCCCATGTACTTCGCACGATAACATAGTCAAACCGCCCCCAGTTTTCCGAATTCGTATGCCACGATACGGTTTCTACTTTCCAACCTTTTTGATTGAAATAGGGTACAAGTAATTCGTCATAAACAAAGAAATCTTCGAGGTTGTCAGTGGAAAGAAAAGCAACCGAAGGCATGTAACTCTCCCTAAAAAATAACGCTGGGCCTTTTAGAATAAAGACGACTAGACAAAAGTTAAATGGTTAAAAAACGTCAGTTTTCGTAAAATAGCGAAAATTAGCACAGTTTGAACTTCTAACCTACAATTTCAGTTCAAACACTCGTCGGAGATTGACATGCAGTACCCTTGGCTTCTTGATGGACACAAGATTTTTCGAGTTGTTATCGTTGTGCAGCTAATTATTGCTGTCGCAATTGGGCTCTTTACCGGGGAACTCCTTGCCGCATTTATTTTTGGAATTCCGATTGCCGCTGTGCCATTGATGTTAAGCTTCCAAGACCCTTACTCGTCACTGAGTCGCCACGCCATGGCCATAGGCGTGCAGTTGCTGACGGCGTTGCACATACACCAGTCATTTGGCTTGATTGAAGTTCATTTTGAAATTTTCGTGTTGCTCGCCTTCTTATCTTGCTTTAGAGATTGGAAAGTCGTGGCTACGGGTACCGCAGTAGTTGCTGTCCATCATATCTCTTTTTTCTTGCTTCAAGCCGGTGGCGCACCGCTTTTCATATTCGAAGAGGGTCACGTTAGCTTTTCTATTCTACTGATGCATGCGGCCTTTGCACTCGCTGAAGGTGGCGTATTAATGTATATAGCCAAACAAAGCCACCAAGAGGGTGCTGGTGCAGCAGAACTGCGTTTAGCCATTGAAACCATGCAGAAAAGCGATGGCAAGCTTGATTTGGGCGTTGCGCTCAACCGCGAACATAAAATCATAAGACCGTTTGCCGATCTTATCGACCAAGTGAGAGCGCTCGTAGAATTAGCTTCAAACCTCACTGAAGATGTTGTCCGCGGATGTGGAAAAATGGAGCACGCCGCCAATAACATGTTCGAGATAAGTCGCAATACTGACCAAGAGATCGCGATGGTGTCTGCATCGTCTGAAGAGATTGCACAAACTATGCAGCTTTCTACTGAACAAACAACCCTCGCAAGTGATAAGGCATCATCTGCTGAGGCGTCTTCAAGAAGCACCCGTGACACCATTTCTAATACAAGTCATACCATCGACTCATTGCGCAATACTCTGAATGCGGCGGCGCAGACAAATTCAGCGCTCAATGAACAATGCTCTCATATTTCAGAGGCGATGCGCTCAATCACTGCGGTTGCGGAGCAAACGAATCTTCTAGCATTGAATGCAGCTATTGAGTCAGCGCGTGCGGGGGAACATGGTCGCGGTTTTGCCGTAGTTGCAGACGAAGTTCGCACCTTGGCAATTCGCTCTAAAGAAAGTGCCGACCAGATTACCAGCGTTACTGAACAACTGGTCACTCAGACAGCAAGCTCTGTCGAACAAATGCAGAAGTGCATTAAGCTTGTTGATGAAGCGGTCATATCCAGCAATGACGCTACGTCTGCCATGACCGAAATCATGCGGCAAATTCGAGATGCCAGCGAGAGCATGACAGAAATTGCGACATCGGCAGTAGAACAAGAAACCGCATCGGCTTCTATCGCACAGAGTACAGCTCGATTAAGCGAGTTTACCTCTGAAGAGCTTGCAACTGCAGAAGGTCTTGCTAGAGAAGTTGACGTACTGTCTGAGACTTCAAAACGCATGCGAAGCGCCATTGAGCGTTTCAGATTGTAATGTGTAGCCTTGCATTGAGGCCTTAGACAGAATGCGCACGCGTTGGGGCTGGGTACTCTTAATGTTATGGGCGGTGAGTCTACTTACCGCCCTCTTAGTTTATGGGCAACGTCAACTGTCGCTATTTGATCCAGACGGAAAGCTCCTTCACCTTACTACCGCCACAGAGTTTGATACGCAACTTGTAGCAATACTCAATGATGCAAGTATCGAAGCGGGGTCCATCTTGCACGTCGGCACGTCCTCTCGTTGCTATTGTGAATCTTTGACTGCACCTCACCAAAGCCAGCTTTCAAACAAGCTTGGTACCAATTATGAAATGGTGCGCCTTAACATAGAAGATGTTCCAGAATTACAAAACATAATTCCTGCTGTACCCACACTGATTGTGGTGGACGAACTCAACCATCTGCGATATTTAGGCCCTTATGCAACGGGTTACGGCTGCTTTACCGGTAAGGACCTCGTAGATCAAGTAGTGAGCTATTCCCGTCAATCTCCATACACAGGCGCAGTTATTAATGCCGATGCTGAAGGCTGCTTTTGCTAACGACTGGCACAAATTATGTAATCTCTCCTAGTAATGTTAATTACCGCTAAACCTGCAACGAAATGTGTGTATTTTTTACGCACACCCTTTAAACGCGGGCAAGGTTTACAAGGAGTCGATAATGTCAAAATCTGCCACACTTTATCGTATGGTCACGCCCAGTCATATTTGTCCATTCGGACTAAAATCAAAAGACTTACTAAAAAGACAAGGTTTTGTCGTTAACGATCATCATTTGACAAGCCGCAGCGAAACCGACAGGTTTAAAGCAAAGTATGAGGTGAAAACCACGCCCCAAACCTTTATTGAAGATGAGCGCATTGGCGGTTATGACGACTTGCGAGATTACTTTAATTTAAAGCAGGAAAGCGAATTTGGCTCTCGCTACACGCCTATTCTCGTTATTTTTTCATTAGCCGCCCTGATAGTATGTGCGCTTATGCTAAAAGGCGGTATAGCAGCCGATACAACGTCTTTTATCATGAACTTTATTGGTATCACTATGGTGATACTTGCTCTGCAAAAACTGCAGGACATCGTTGCTTTCTCAAACCAGTTTATCACTTATGACTTGTTAGCAATGAAACACGTCCGCTACGCTTATGTATACCCCTTTGCTGAGGCCTACGCTGGTTTGGGTATGCTTTCGGGTTTGCCCGCACTTATGGTGTCACCCATTTCTATTTTCATCGGAGCAATCGGCGCTATATCCGTTATAAAAGCGGTCTATATAGATAAACGAGAGCTTAAATGCGCATGCGTTGGTGGTAACTCAGACCTGCCGCTAGGTTTTATTTCGTTAACAGAGAATCTGGCAATGTTTGGCGCGGGCTCATATATGCTTTTGAACTGGCTAGCTCTCTAGCGCAGCCAGTATGTAGCAGATAACACCACGCTTTTATGCGGTCACTGACGAAGGGCGGCTCATTCCTTTGATGTGCGATACAACGCTGCGACCTAGTGCACTCAAGTCATAGCCCCCTTCCAGCATGCTAACCATACGACCATGACAGCACTCATCGGCGATGAAACGCAATTGTTCACTTATCCAGAAGTAATCGTCCTCAACTAAGCGCAAATGCGCCATAGGATCTTCTGCATGAGCATCAAAGCCTGCAGAGATAAAAATAAGCTCTGGTTGAAAGTTGCGAAGTGCATCAAACCAATGCTGCACTTTTTCTCTAAACACATCACCTGTGGCCCCAGCCTCTAGGGGTACGGATAAAATATTACTTGCTGATACGGGTGAGCCACTATGTGGATAAAAGGGATGTTGAAAGCTACTGCACAACATTATGCGCTGATCACCAGCAACAATTTGTTCAGTTCCGTTGCCATGGTGAACATCGAAGTCAATAATGGCAACCCGTTTCAACTCATAGGTTTGAAGGGCATAACGAGCAGCAATAACAATGTTATTAAAGACGCAAAACCCCATAGCGCTGTCGTAGGTGGCATGGTGCCCGGGTGGTCGGGTAGCACAAAAGGCTTGCCTATCGTCACCATCCATAACCCAATCTACGGCATTGCAGCCTGCCCCAGCCGATTCCAGCGCAGCCGTTAGGCTGTGGCGCATAAGACCAGTGTCTTCATCAAGCCACGCCACAGTGTCTTTATTTTCTGAATATTGCGTTTTTTCGTGATCACTAAACATTGCCTGCGCAGCGTGCTCAAACACGCTTTTTACATAGTAAGGATCATGCGCCAGCGACAGGTGAGCTTCAGCAATCGGTGTAGCATCAGCGTGCTCACACACCATGTCTAAACCAGAGGAAAGCAGCTGGTCATCTATCGCAAACAACCGGTCGGGTGATTCTGGGTGGTCTTTACCTAAATCGTGTTTTGTACCGTGCTTGCCTCGAAATATTTTTACTGTCATGTCAATGATGCCACATCTAAAACTAACTCTATATCACTGGGGTCGCCAGTGAACTTTCTTTTAAATTTCGCCTGTTCAAAAATGGCGATCATCGGACTATTGTCCCCGCGGACATAAGCCATCATCTTTGCTATGCCACGCACCTTTGCAACATTAATCAATTCGTTTAGAAGCCGGCTCGCCATACCTTTGCCTTGCTGGGTTTCTCGCGTTACAAAAGCTGCCTCGCACGTATTGTCGTGAGGGTTATAGTAAAAACGCCCTACCGCGTGAATAGTAATTCGAGAGCCTTCTTGTCTTACAATACATAACGCAGCATCTGAACTTTGATCAACCGAGACCAAGTTACACGACTTCTCACGCGACATTTGCTTAGGATCATAGTTGTATCTGAGTCTGAGCGTTTCCTTGGTGTGAGAGTAGAAAAACTCTTGAAGGCGTCTTTCATCGGCTGGATTCAAAGGCCGCATGTAGAATGTCTCGCCCTGAATATTTAGCTTTTTTAACTGAATTACGCCCAATTCAGGAATGTCAGTCGGGTACTTTTCTTGGTAATGAGGCACCCAATAGTGCTGGCGAACATCTTCAAGCAGTGCTGCACGAAATTTAGGATGCGCCACACGTATAAGCTCGAGCGCTCGCTCTCGAATGCTTTTTCCCTTTAGCGATGCTATGCCGTATTCCGTTACAACATACTGAACGTTTCCTCGTGAGGTGACGACCCCTGCGCCTTCGCTGATACGCGGGGTTATACGAGAAATCGTTTCGTTTTTTGCTGTAGACGGCAGTGCGATAATGGCTTTACCGCCCTTACTAATAGACGCACCGGTGACAAAGTCTACCTGCCCGCCTATGCCGCTATAGAAATCGTACCCCAGCGAATCCGCCACCACTTGCCCCGTCAAGTCAACTTCAAGTGCACTGTTTATTGCAACCATGTTATCGTTTTTGGCAATGTTGGTGGGTTTGTTCACATAGCTACTAGGGTAAAACTCAATGTGCGGGTTACTGTCAATTAAGTCATAGAGCTTACGGGTACCAATGGCAAAACTGGTCACAATTTTACCGGGGTGGAAGGTCTTCTTTTTATTGGTAATAGCGCCCGACTCTAGCAACTCAATAATGCTGTCTGTGAGCATTTCACTATGAATCCCCAAATCCTTGTGATTACACAGATACTTAAGAGTAGCGCTTGGAATTTTTCCGATACCAAATTGCAGCGTTGCGCCATCATCAACAAGCATTGATACATACTGACCGATACGCTCGGCAACCGAATCAATCGGGGGCGGCGTTACTTCCACCAAAGGCTCCTCAGCTTCAATACAGGCAGTAATTTCGCTGATATGAATGTAGGAATGTCCGGCGGTTCTGGGAACCTGAGGATTAATTTGAGCAATAACTTTCTTGCTTTGCCTGATTGCTGACATAGCGATATCTACCGCTGGACCTAGTGAGCAATAGCCAAACTCATCAGGTGGGCTAACATTTACTAAAGCAGCATCTAACGCTAGGGTACCATCACTAAATAAGCTTGAAATTTCTGATAGAAAAACCGGAGTGTAGTCGGCGCGTCCCTCATCGACAGCTTTACGCATAGCCTCTCCACCGATAAAGAAAGTATTCGCCTTAAACAGGTTTTTATATTCTTCTTTAACCCAGCGGGTATCGCCTAAGGCCAGCATATGTACAAGCTCTATGTCACTAAAGCCTTCGCTGTTATCAATTAGATGCTGTACAAGTGCATGAGGGACCGACGCATTGCCTCCTACAAAGACGCGACAGCCAGACTTTATTAATGATGACCACTGTGGTGCTTGAGGTAAACTAAATGCCATATCCATCTGCCCTTTTTCTCGCAATATCTCATCATGCCACAAAAACAAACGATTTCCTGCATTATACCAATCCGCATAGATAAGCGATTGGTCGTAGACATAGGCAATATAAATCGACAAAAAAGGCCCAGCAGTATTCACTGCTAGGCCTCTGAAATTTCCAGGCTAAGTTTCGCCACAGGTTCTTTAACTTAACATCAAGCGCACCCGTGCAAATTTACAAGGCACGTTTACTGATATCGGAACTTTTCCAACCAATTTCTGAAAAAGGGTGATATGACAGACTTACTGTTTGCCAGTCGGTGGCCGTCGTTTAATAGTAAAAGCTGAGCTTTTTGGTGTCTGGCGTATTTCAGGCTGTTTTCAATTGGCACAATATCATCATTCCAACCATGTACCAGGCTCACATAACCATCATAGGGGAACCGCTGAATTTTATAGTTCGGCAGATACAGAGCAGGCGCCATAAGAAATACGCCTCTGGCTGATATTTGACTTGCCGCAGCCAAAGAGACATAACCGCCCATGCTCGAACCAACTAAAATAACGTCATTGCACTTTTCTGCAATGGTTTCTTTCAAACGTTCTAAACGGGCTTCAGGGCAGTCGAGGTCTTGATAGTCGATACTCTCTACGCCAAAGCCCATATCATTCGCCACGTTTGAAAGCGTGGTGATTTTACTGCCCCAAGGGCCACTTTCTTTGCCGTGAGAAAATACTACAGTGGTCATTACCAATATCCCTATTTTTGAAATAAGCGTTTTTTTCTCACTCTAGCGCACTTACTTATTGCTTGTCTTGTTTATGAAACAGTTTTTCTACCATTACGTAAAACATAGGCACAAAGAAGATAGCCAAGAACGTGGCTGCAAACATGCCACCCATCACCGCAATACCGATCGCATTTTGGCTTGCCGCACCAGCGCCGCTTGCCAATGCGAGGGGTGTTACCCCTAAAATAAACGCCATGGACGTCATCAATATAGGGCGGAAACGTTGCGACGCAGCATTAGAAACAGCAGTCATCAAATCTTCACCATTTTCATACTGCTCTTTTGCAAATTCGACAATAAGAATCGCATTCTTTGCGGCAAGACCCACCGTGGTCAAAAACGCGACCTGAAGATAAACATCATTGGGCAAGTTGAAGATAAATGCCGCCGTTACGGAGCCTAAAATCCCCAGCGGTACTACCAACATAACAGCGAAGGGAACAGACCAACTCTCGTATAACGCCGCAAGGCATAAGAAAACGATAAGGATAGAAAGCGCGTAAAGCATAGGCGCTTGAGAGCCCGCTTCTTGCTCTTCAAAAGACAAACCAGACCATTCAATGGCAAAGCCCGGGGGTAGCTGCTCCACAAGCTTCTTCATTTCGGCCATTGCCTCACCCGAAGACACTCCCTCGGCTGCACTACCTTGAATATTTACTGAAGATATACCGTTAAAACGCTCTAGCTTGGGCGAGCCGTATACCCACTCTGTCGTTGAGAACGTGCTGAAAGCAACCATCTCACCGTCACTGTTACGAACAAACCATTTATCTAAATCTTCAGGGGTCATACGATGGGGCAAGTCTGCCTGCATATAAACCCGTTTTATTCGGCCTTTGTCTATGAAGTCATTAACGTAGCTAGAGCCCCACGCAATTTGCAGCGCGTTGTTAATCTCGCTTAGATTAAGACCTAGCGCTGACGCTTTTTCGCTATCAATATTTATTTTAAATTGAGGTACATCACTTAACCCATTTGGACGAACGCCCGAGAGCTTAGGGTTTTGAGCGGCCATACCTAAAAGTTGATTTCGAGCATTCATCAAGGCTTCATGACCATTTCCGCCTCTATCCACCAGCTGCATATCAAAACCTGTGGCGTTACCTAACTCCATAATTGGCGGAGGCACAATTGGGAACGCTGATGCATCTTGAATTTGACTGAAAGCGCCGAATGCTCTTCGCGTGACCGCAAAGGCTGAATTATCTTCATCCCGCACACTCCAGTCGTTGAAATTCAAAAACGCCATACCCGCATTTTGTGCCTGACCAGCAAAGCTAAAGCCGACCACAGCGAACATACCGTTTACCGCTTCCTGCTCTTCTTCGAGAATATAGTCTTCAACCTGTTTAATAGATTCAAGGGTTCGACCAGCGGTCGCGCCCGGCGGCGTACTAACAAGTACCATCATGCGGCCTTGATCTTCATCTGGAAGGAATGCACCCGGCAATTGGCTGAATATAAACACCATACCGCCTACTAATAAGCCATACACAACGAAATAGCGCTTCGCCCGTTTAGCCATATGAGTGGTAGTGCGTTGATAGCGGTCGCGGCCCTTGTTGAACGTTCGGTTGAACCAGCCAAAGAAGCCTTTGTTCTTATCATGATCTTCCGGGTGTTTTTTCAGCAATGTGGCACATAAAGACGGGGAAAGAACGATAGCCACCAGCACGGAAAACGCCATGGCTGACACAATAGTTACCGAGAACTGGCGATAAATGGCTCCGGCTGAACCGCTAAAGAAAGCCATGGGAATGAACACGGTGGATAACACCGCAGCAATACCGACCAGTGCGCCTGTGATTTGTGTCATTGACTTCTTAGTGGCTTCGGCAGGCGATAAACCTTCCTCTTCCATAATTCGTTCAACGTTTTCTACCACAACAATGGCGTCATCAACCAACAGACCGATAGCAAGCACCATAGCGAACATAGTAAGCACGTTTATGCTAAAACCAAAAGCAAGCAGCACAGCAAACGTACCAAGCAATACCACTGGTACCGCAATGGTAGGAATGAGCGTCGCGCGCCAATTCTGCAAGAAAAGCAGCATGACTAAGAACACCAGCACCACCGCTTCAATCAGCGTGTGCACTACCGACTCAATTGACAGTTCAATGAACGGTGAGCTATCTACGGGATACACGACTTTCACCGTATCAGGCAGGTTTGAGCGCAGCTCTTCTACGCGTGCTTTCACCGCTTTGATGGTGTCTAGCGCATTCGCGCCAGAGGCTAGACTAATAGCCATACCGGAGGCTGGCTTGCGGTCGTAGCGAACAATAACGTCGTAGCTCTGCGCGCCAAGTTCAACGCGAGCTACATCACGCACACGCACTTGGGAGCCATCGGTATTTACGCGAAGAACAATATTTTCGAAATCTTCGACAGTTTGCAGGCGGCTTTGCGCCTGAATGGTCGCATTAATCTGTTGGTTTTCAATAGCCGGCATACCACCTAATTGCCCCGCAGAAACATCAGTATTTTGCACCTGTACGGCGGCCTGTACGTCGGTAGGCGTTAGGTTATAGCTATATAATTTGTCAGGATCTAACCAAATACGCATGGAGCGCTGTGCACCAAAGACACGCACATTACCCACACCGTTAACGCGCGAGATAGGATCTTGGAAACTAGACACCAGCATGTCACTTAAGTCGTACTGTGTCATGGTGTCATCTTCTGAGTAGAATCCCACGGCCAGCGCAAATGCACTGTTCGCTTTGGTAACAGTTACACCCTGCTGTTGTACTTGTGTAGGCAGCAGCGGCAACGCACCCTGCACCTTGTTTTGTGTTTGTACCTGCGCAATATCTGGGTCTGTGCCAGGCTCAAATGTCAAAGTAATCGACATCGTGCTGTTCGAGCTACTTGCCGAGAAATAACGCAAGTTATCAATACCGGTTAGGCTTTGCTCAATAACCTGTGTAACGGAATTTTCAACGGTCTCGGCTGACGCTCCAGGGTAAGATGCAGAGATGGTTACCGACGGTGGCGCCACCTTTGGATACTGCTCAATTGGCAGTGAAGTAATGGCTAAAACACCAGCCATCATAGTGATAATTGCGAGCACCCATGCAAACACGGGCCTGTCTATGAAAAAACGAGCCATATTACTTAAATTCCTTGTTTGCTATCGAGAGCCACGTGATGAAGGTTGCCACTCTGATGGATTCACTTTCGCGCCAGGCTTAATCTTTTGATAACCGGTTACAATAACCTTTTCACCTTCGCTCACACCGCTTTTCACAACGTATTGGTCGCGATATATTTTGCCAATGTCTAGGGTTCGACCTACAACTTCATTATTCTGATTCACTACATACACTGACAGCGAGCCATCTGGCTGACGGGTTGTGGCCCGTTGAGGCACTAACAACGCATTCTCGCGACCTGTAATTACATGGCCCTTCACAAACAAACCTGGAAGTAAAACACCGTCGGGGTTCGGCATTTCAGCTCGAAGGGTAACTGAGCCTGTGGTTTCATCTACGGTAACTTCAGAAAACTTCACGCTGCCCGTCTGGTCATAGCGCTCACCTGTCACCTCGTCTACCGTTACTTCAACGTCCATTGAGCCCTGCTTTCGCATGGACTGACGAAGGGTAATGATAGAAGAACCAGACTCTTGCATATCGATATACACTGGGTCTAATTGAGTTATGGTCGCTAATTGCTGCGCTTGATTTGTAGTAACCAAGGTACCTTCGGTAACAAACGAACGGCTGATACGGCCACTGATAGGCGCATAAACCTTGGTATAACCCATGTTTACTTTAGCCACATCAACAGCGGCCTCTGCTACACTGATCGCTGCCTGCGCTTGGTCTTTTTGGGCGATAACATCATCATACTCTTGCTTACTTACGGCATTTTGGGCCACTAAGTCATCGTAACGACGGGCCTTCGCTTCCAACGTTTTAAGGTTTGCTTCCACGCTCTTAAGATCGGCCTTAGCACTATTCAACTGCGCTAAGTATCGTGCTTCGTCAATTTGATAAAGCTGCTGACCTTTTTCTACCTGAGCACCTTCCTCAAATAAACGGGCCGTAATCACGCCGTCTACCTGAGGGCGAACTTGCGACTGTCGAGAAGGACTTACCCGCCCAGGCAACATCATTTCATGTACTACAGGTTGTTTTTTCAGTGTAACCACCGATACCGACGGCGCTGGCATACCTTGCTGAGCGCCCGCCTGTGCTTGCTCACCTTCGTTTGAACATCCAACAACACCAATTAGTGTTATCAGTGCTGCAGTAACATAAAAAATGCGACCCATAAATTTTCTATTTCCCAATAACAATTACAGAGCACGATAGGTGCTCTGTGCTTCCAATATAAACTCAGTGACTTTTGCTTGTGATATGCCGAATCTTTTTGAGCCTACTGAAATCTCAATAAGAAGGCTCGAAGGAGACTAAGCATAATAAGCACTATTTATTACGAATCTAAACGTAGATAGCTCATATTGTGCGCATTTATACATCACAATAAAAGAGAATGAAGTTGAAGTTACCGATGTTGTCGGTCAATCACCGGAGGGTTTGTACTTTATACGAATAATACGAAATCATTAAGGTACGGGTGTCCTATTTAAACGAATAATACTTTAAAAGCACTTGGTAAGCGTGAATTACATTTTGGGCTTTTTCTTGCTCACCACCCTTGTCAGGGTGCACTAACTGAAGGTTTTTCTTGTATGCGCGCTTCAATAAAGCGAGCGTCATGGTTCCTTCTTCAGACAAGCCCAGCAACTGGTGAGCCTCATCAATTTCCCCCGGCTGCACAACCGTGACCTTTTCCCCGGCCATTCGCTGCCAGAATTCATCGAGTAAATTATCAACGCTGTTGCGGTCCGCATTCTCAAAATTAGACCAATCCAAATAGTAATCAGCGAGGGTATCGACCTCATCTAACTGAGCGCTGTGAACTGTGCCATCGCGTTTTTTCTCTACCACCGATTGTTTAGCTACTAACTTAATATTGAGGGCGTGAATACTGAGTTCACCCTCGTTTTCGCTTCGCCAATAATGTTTGAGCTTATAGAGCACATGAAACAAAACAAAATGTGTTTTAAAAAGTACCAGAGGGTCTCGCAGTGCGTCTTCATCGAAAAATTGATAAGGTACTTTTTTTAATAATTCAATGAGAGCGTATTCGCTTAATCCCTCTCTAAATAACGCTTTTTGCGTCGACAATACATCGAATAATAGGTCAGCTTGCTGAGTACCCATACTTTCATTGTCGGTGTTTGCGTGCAAATTGATTTTCTCCCGCTTGAAAGACAGGCTCCTCTGGCTGCATCTCAAAATGTTGCCCCATAAGTAGCGGCGACGACATTTATTATAAGAAACTAATCCAAAAGACCCGATTGACTGTTAAAGTAGGTTGGTCAAATTAAAATAACAACCTTGGAGTTCACTTGAAAGCACTCATTGCCCTTACCAGTATCGTTGGATTTCTCATGGTCGTATTGCCCGGCCCACTTTATCAATACGCCGGCGTGAGCCTTGGCACAGCGTTTACCTCATTGCGCTTTGGCGTTTATGTAGGCGGAGCCGCCATAATATTGATCATCTTGCAGGTATTAATTAATCGTAAAAACGTGAGTTGGGGAAGTACATTAATATGTGCCATCTTGGCTTTAGTTGCGGTTGCCATGCCCGTTAGCATGATGAGTAAAGCGAGCGCTGTTCCGCCAATTCATGATATCACCACCGATGTTACGAACCCGCCAGAATTCGTGGCAATCGCTCCACTTCGAGAAGGTGCACCTAATTCGGTTGCCTATGAAGGCGGTGATGTTACCAAGCAGCAGCTAGAAGCGTACCCTGAAATCAAAACGCAGCTTCTTCCACAACCAATTAACGAAGTCTATGTTGCAGCCGAAAGCGCGATTGCGGCGCTAGGCTGGGAGCAAGTCACCGAAGGTGCTTTACCAAATACCCTTGAGGCGACCGACACTACCACGTGGTTTGGATTTAAAGATGACGTGGTGATAAGGCTCACGGCGAAAAGCGATGACACCCTGGTTGATGTGCGCAGTAAATCACGAGTAGGAAAAAGTGATTTAGGTAAAAATGCAGAGCGTATCGAAACCTTTATGGCCGAGCTTAGAAACCAGCTGGGCTACAACTAAGTTTTACGCATTGCCTGTTTGTGTGCGGCGCAAACAAAACGAAAAAGCCCGGCAGCGATTCTGTCGGGCTTTTTTTACTCAAGAATTTGTGGGTCAATTTTAACCACGTTGCAGAAGGCGTTAATGCGCAAGTTTTAACACCACCACGCCCGCAACAATAAGTGCGACGCCAAAATAACGCGCTAACGACGAAGGGTCTCCATAAAACATGACGCCAACTAAAAACGTACCTGCCGCTCCAATTCCCGTCCATACGGCATAGGCAGTACCAATAGGAATGTGTTTTTGTGCCATCCACAGGCAAAAGCCACTTGCAGCCATAAACCCAATCGCAACCAAGATACCCATTACTCGGGTCTCCGCTTCCTGCGACATTTTAAGCCCAACAGGCCAGCCGATTTCAAGTAGGCCAGCAACAATCAAATACATCCAGCTCACAATTCTATCCTTTTACGTCTGTACATATCAGCACTAGGGTAACCCTTAAGATTCAAATGAACACTCTACGCGTCTTGAAATTCGGTTACCTGACCTTTTTATTTACAGACTAGCCAATTGAAGGCTGACCATACCCAAAACTGCCGCATTTAACCGGTTGAACCAGCGCCAAAAGTTCGGACGCTGCATATGATGCGCAAAGCGTGCAGTCAGCGTACTTAAACCAATAAACCAAACAATTGATGCGCCAATGGCGCCGCCAACGAACCACCATTTGTTTTCCTGCCACTGACTTGCCAAATTACCCATTAGCAGCAAGGTATCTAAATAAAAGTGAGGGTTAAGCCAAGTGACTGCTAATGCAATTAAAAGGGCTTTTTTGAACGAAAGCTGTTTTTTCGCCATTTGCAAAACTAACGCGTCATTTGCCATAGAGGATTTAATCTTGTTGAAGGCAATCCATAACAAAAATGCCACGCCAGCCCATTTTGTAATAGTCACCAGCATAGGGTATTCCTGCAGTAATAGGCCAAACCCCATAGCGCCCAAGCTTATGGATATTGCGTCACTTAAGATAAATAGCAGCACAAATAAGCTTGTCCACTGTCGCTTCATCGATTGCTCGATAAGAAAGCTATTTTGCGCACCCACCGCGATGATAAGGGTTCCGCCCATCACGAAACCACTTGTTACTGCCGCTAACATGTTACCTGCCTCTTAAGTAAAACAATTATAAAATTTAAAACGCACTGGCTGGTGAAGCTTTAAAAGCAAAGAAGCTGTACAACCAAATAATTGTCTTGATTTTATACACCTTGGAGGACTAAATTAAATTAATGATATTTGTTTTTGATAAGCAAAATTAATATTTATAACCTTCTTTTCACAGGTGGCTTTTTTATGCTTGATTATGATGCGTTGCGGTGTTTTCACGAAGTGCTTCGCTATGGTGGCTTTGAGAAAGGAGCTCAGGCCCTCAACCTTACTCAATCTGCAGTCTCGCAAAAGATTAAACGGCTAGAGCAAAGCGTCGGTGGCCCGGTTATGGTGCGAACAAAGCCCTTAAAGCCAACACCACTAGGAAAAGAACTGCTCGCGCACATACAAAAGGTTAGTGTGTTAGAAGAAGCGTTAAATATTAAAAGCGGGCTTGAAGCATCCGCAGCACCGCTAAGTGTAGCGGTGAACAATGATGTATTGGCGACGTGGTTTTCCCAAGTGATGGCTGCATTTTGTGATAAACGCGCTAACCCCGTCCATATCGTTAATGCAGACCAAACACAAACCCGTGATATCCTTCAGCAGGGGCGCGTTATGGCCTGCATTAGCCAAACGGGCACACCGATCACCGGCGGCCAGTCAGTAAGGCTGGGCACTATGCGCTATCAACTTTACGCGTCTCCCCGCTTCATAGACCGCTATTTACGCAAAGGTATATCACCAGCACATGTTATGGCTACACCAGGGTTACTTTACGATGAGTATGATGTCACCTTACTTGCTGACTATCAGAGGGAATGCCTTAACATTGCGCCAACCTTCACCTCCTGTCATTGGTACCCCTCTTCTCATGGGTTTGTAAAAATGGCGTTAGATGGCGTGGTGTGGGCACTACTTCCAACACTACAAGTTGCGCAAGAGGTAGAAAAAGGTGAACTTGTTCCCCTATTCCCTGATCAGGAATTAGGCGTGCCTCTATTCTGGCACTGGACAACCCTTGAGTCTGCTGCACTTGCCGATTTGACCAGAGCAGTTAAACACATAGCCAAAGCTCAATTAATATAGAAAATGGTTAAGAGACCGCGGGGGCCTCGTCTTTTTTCTGCGCTTTAACGCGATACATAATTTTATCCGCTCTATCCAGCAAACTGGTTAAATCCTTACATCGCTCTTGTGTGATATAGGCGCCAACACTGGCTGTTACGGGTATAACATAGTTATCTGTTCTGATGTCTCTGTCGCTCAAACTCGCTTCTACACGAGCCGCTAAACGCTCCGACTGCCCTTCACTGTAACAATGACTCAACACCACAAATTCATCCCCACCCAAACGACCAACTGCATCCTGTTCTCGACACCGACTCTTTAAAATCTTGGCAATTACCTGAAGCACTTTATCACCGGCATGATGACCATATTGGTCGTTAATTTCCTTGAAGTGATCAACATCAATAAAGAGAAGCGTGAGGTACCCTCGCTCCTTGTTGTAGGTAGACAGTATAGTATTCGCCATGCTTTCCCATCCGCTGCGATTGAGCACGTTACACAAAGCATCTGTCGAAGCTCGCTTAAAAGCTCCCACTCTATCATCGTCTAGTTTTTTTACTTTTCTGCACGTCGCCATAGCAAATATAAACGCTTCCAGTGTGATACCAACAACCAGTCCGTATCGATACATAAATTCTGACGTGTCTACGAAGACCAAACGGAAAAGCATGGTAAGCACCATTACCGCAATGCCAGTCATAACAAGGGCTGAGCAGTGAACTTTTCGATAAGTGGCATATACGCAACTTGATAGTGTACCTGTCATAGTAATTAGCGTTATCAGACTTAGCATGTGATTAACGAGCGCTGCCCCACTGTAAGGAAGTACAAGTTGCAACAGAGATAACGCTAAAGCTGTATTCGCCATTCCAAGTAAGAAATGACGCTGCCAACCCATTAATAACACTTTGAAATCGAGTAGTTGATCAAGAAATCTAACAGCAGCAAAAACAGTGAGCCCAGCAAACAACAAAATAAGCTTAAAATTGGAAAAAAGACTTATATCGGGGAAAACAATGTTTAACAGTCCCTCTTGAAGGGAAAAAAAAATGGCCGCACTGAACACGTAAAAACTGTAGGAATAAAAGCCATAGTTGCGCATGCTGCTTCCTAACATGCCTACGTAAAGCACGAGCGCGAGGCAAAAACCAATAAACAAGCTCATGGTAAGGGTGTGAATAGAAGAAAATCTTTGATAATCGGCTAGCGTAGAGACATTTAACGTTAAAAACCTTTCAACTTGAGAGCTTAAGTCTAAGTAAAATAGCTTATTTGATGGGTCGAGCGGGTAAGCTTGAAAAGCGCCGGGGAGGGCTGAGATTTTGCGCATATCTTGATCATATAACTGATTGAACGAGATGGAATTATCAGAAAAATAAAGTATGTGGGGCGAGTCAATATCACAGACAAAAGAAAAACGTTGCTGCCCCGCCTCTACTGGCACCTTAGCGGTAATAGCAAACCCATCTTCTCCGGCCATTTCACATGCAGCGACCCCTTGAAAACTAACGACTAATAGTCCGAGGCAAAGCCATAAGCGGGAAAAAACGTTTGAGACATTACTTGTCATAAATGAATTCCTACCGGTACTACTGCCAAATCCGTATAGCAAGCATATCCCTGTAAAGCATCACATAACGAGTGTTATGCACCGCGGGTGTTAATGATAAAAATTTTATACCTATAAAGCGTAGTTGAGAAATGAGAAAACACAGCAAAATCTCACCGAAGATTAACTCAGCGGCCAGGTTTGATACAGCTTCCTGCTAGAGAGTTTCGCCGTCCACCTGAAATTTGACCTCTGCAATACCGTTAAGACAAGGCTTTGCAAATAAAAAACCTTGGAATCTTTGCACGCCCATGTGTTGTAACCACAACCACTCTTCTATTGTCTCTACCCCTTCAACGACAAGCGGAATCCCCATTGCATTAGCAAACTCTAATACCGCTTCAGTAATGGCTTGCCGATGGCCATTCTCGTGAATTCCTGTGGTAATTTTTCTGTCTAGCTTTATTTTGTCTGGGGAAAAGTCAGCAAGCAGCGATAGCCCTGCGTAGCCGGCGCCAAAATCGTCTATGGCAATTCTGATACCGCGAGACCGAATGCTCTCAATAGCTTCGAAAAAAGCGTCGTTCTCTTTGATTATTTCTGTTTCGGTTACCTCTAACACTAACTGATCTGGCTTGAGTCCGCTTTGCTTCAATAATTTATATAAATATTCGCCCACATCAGGTAAGTAAGTAATTGCGCCGGGACATAAATTAATAGAGAGTGACTGAGTTGGGTTGAGTAACTTCGCCCCTTGAGCAATAGCAATGGCTTTACTTTCAAGGTCAAACTTATACTTCTCTTCACCGTCTAAGCAATCGAGTATCGCTTCAGGAAACTTGCCATCGTCACTTCTTATCAAGGCTTCTAATGACGTGATTTTGCCTTTAAAGGTGTCGATGATTGGCTGGAATGCAAATTGGATGTGTGAGCTCTCAAACTGAGCAATCGAGGTAGCCTTAGTGATGACTTTAGCACTTACCCGCTTGCGTTCCTCATTGCTCAAACAGGTGCGCCATTTTCCAGAGGCAAAGCTGTTTAATAACGCAAACATTCTTCCTTCTCTACTAAGACTAAGGTCTGGTGGTAGCCAGTAGCAACGACTGCCCTTGTTCACGGCCAGAGTCCTTAGCGACCATTCACCAAAATCTCTTTTATGAACGACAAGTTCAGTCACTTTTGCAATATTGGTGTGCCGGCTGTCTTCTTTGATGTGTTCGAAAAGCGATTGAACAACTTCGCTCTTCCCTTCAAGTACCTGAAAAAAATAGTCACCATCAAATAACAAGATACCTGTAATGTTGTTTTCTTGATTAAAAGGTAGAGAGTCTGATGTGATCTTTAGTAAGTCATCCTCACTAAAGTTTGCCGTTGCTTTGCTTCTATAGATTAGCTGTTTAAGCACTAATGCCCCGCTCACTTAAGATTGCTACTTTCCATGTGGTGGATTTGCCATACATTAAAGGGCATGCCGTCAGAGTTAATGTTAACGACACTACTTCAGTATAGACATTACTTAAAAACTCACCAACGTGAATCGAAATGTCTTTGGCTGTGAGGATGGTATTTAGCGTCTTTCTATAGCAGGAATTTCTAAGTAGGCGTCAGGGTCTGACTCTTTTAACGCATTGAGCTTCGTTTTCTGTCGGCACGCGCATCAATGGTTTCTCCAAACACTTCAATGTGCAAGTCGGCGATGAGTGCTTTTCCTTCTTCCTTAGTGAGCAGCCCCATTAATTCACCAGCGTGCATAAAGCCTTGCACTCTGTATTTGTCTGCATCCACGTTTTTACCCGCTTTACTTGCCGAATATAGTCGCATTAGTTGTGTTGTGCATGCATCAATAAAACGCGCTTTTTCACCATGGCTCGACATCACTCTTTTCCTTTAAAACAGACGCTAAAAACTCCACTCTAGCGAGTTTCAACGTATATAGATAGATAACAACGTCTATAAAATAACACCATAAACGTCCTTAATTTCAATAATTTTCGACTAAAGTTCATTACCACAAAAGCCTCACGAATCCTATGCTTAATCTCACATCAGCCAGTCCACCTTAGGGTTAGAGACAACTGCTCTCTATGAAGTCACGGTGAGAAGGTAAATGAGGTGCGTTATGCAAGAAATTAAAGTAATAGTTCTGTTAGCTGTTTTGTCATGCTCCCCATTTATTTATGCCAAAGACGCGGGACATCACTGGCAGTCAGCACCCCACCATTTGTCTGCATTGGTAGGTACAACCTACACCAAAGATCACGGGAACGCGTTCACATTAGGCATAGACTACGAATACCGGGTGAGCGATTTTTTAGGTGTGGGGGTTGTCGCAGAGTACGCTTATGAAGACCTGGATGCGTATACTTATCTATTGGTCGCAGACCTTCACATTACTCACAATTTTATTGCACAAATTGGCCCTGGCGTAGAATTTCACGGCAGCCATAAAATGGAAGTGGTTCGATTAGGATTTTTGTACGAGTTTGAAGTGTCTGGCTTTACCATCTCACCACAGCTTCATTACGATTATCACCGCAACCATAAAAGCGCAGTGGTTGCAGGGCTTGCTATTGGTATGTCGTTTTAA
>MDSV01009678.1_pt1 | contig 48996 bp, 46 predicted proteins | sample 810851 | NCBI WGS metagenome assembly MDSV01 (sample SAMN05326640, study PRJNA326480) | marine metagenome | isolation source: seawater | place: Atlantic Ocean: North East | collected 2012
AGCGCAAGGGCTGTGGGCATATCACCTTCCAGCTGAAGCTTTTGTGCTGCCAGCCGTGCCAGGTAATTCGCCTCCAGAATTTTCCATAGCGAATCCTGTGGCGAAGCGGTCTGCAGGCGCTGCAGAGAAAGCTCTGCAAGCTGAGAATTTAAGTCCTCGAGCTCAGTGCCGAACCTGGCTTCCAGCGTTCGCAACTCAGGCTCGAGGCTGTCACTCGGTGTCGGCAGGTTGGCAACCGTATCCCGTAATGCCTGTAGCTCTGCCTGCTGCGATTGGATAGTCGCCTGTAGCGCTGCTACCCGTGGATCTTCGGTCGTCATGTTAGAAAATTGGGCCTGCATCTGTAACTGGGTATAGCCAAGAAATCCAACCGCGCCAATGAGAGGTAGCATCAACACAAGCACAATCAGAAAACGGCGTCGCGCGTTCTGCAGCTTACGGGTACTACCGGTACCAGCGTTCGTGCTCTTTGATATCTGGTCCAGTATTTTTGGAGTTTCAGTCTGTTCTGTCACCGATGTTTCCGTTGCTCGCTATCGCTACCTTTCAACTACTAGTTAGTTAGTCGGCATTTGCGTGAATTCTCTCAAGCGCCTTGATCATGGAGGCGTCATCTGCCCCGTGCGCATTAACGACTTGCTTGAATCCTGATTGCTCGGCCTGTTTGGCAACCCTCGCTGACGGTACCACGATTGGTATGGCCAGAATACTTTTGCGTGCAGTACTCAGCAAGCCCGCCAATGAATGCAGCGACTCACCACTATGGACAGTGATCGCATCAATCTTGTCTGGTGCTGCGAATGCTGCAACATCTGCAGCGTCATGCTGCACTTGCTCACGTTTGTACACTTCGATGTAGTCCACACTTGCACCGCGCTCTCGCAATGTCGCAGCCAGCAGCTCCCGCCCTCCCTGGCCGCGGAAAATCCCGATGCGTTTATCGGCAAGCTGCTGCAGTTCCGGAATCGCCAGAACCGCTTCGCTATCACTTCCGGCTTCAGGACAAATTACTTCACAGGCGAGCAAGTCAGCCACCAGTTTAGCGGTGCTCTTTCCGATCGCGATGATAGATTGCTGCACGGGAAGCTGGGGCCAGAGATCTGTGATCAGTTCGGCCCCAAGACTTGCCGCATTCAGACTGACGAAAACCAATACATCATAGTTATCCAGATCCTGCACATGCTGACGCGCAGCCTGCAGATCTGAATCGGTGAGCGGCACTATTCTGAGCAAAGGCAGGCTCAACCACTCTCCGCCCCGGCACTCAATCGCGGCGCGCAAGGAATTCTGCTGCGCTTCTGGCCTGGTAATAAGTGTTACCTGGCCCTTGAGAATTTTATTTTGCACAGAGGCACTTGTCATTGGTCAAGGACGTGAATAATCACGCCAGTTTAATGGCGTCCAAGATAGCCTTGGCACCCTGCTTTAGCAGATCTTCTGCTACCTCAATGCCAAGGCGCTCGGCGTCATGCTGTGAGCCGTTGCGTTCGCTTCGATAAATTACTGAGCCATCTACTGCACCGACCAAAGCGCGCAAATTAAGACTATCACCCTCCAGTTCCGCAAAGCTGGCGATTGGCACCTGGCAACCACCTTCGAGCCGCGCATTGACAGCACGCTCTGCAGTTACCCTAGCCGCAGTCTGAGTGTGATGTAAGCAATCGAGCAGTTTTAGTGTTTCCAGATCATCGTTACGACACTCAATGCCCACCGCGCCTTGGCCACCCGCCGGTAAACTCAGCTCGTAAGCAAGCCGTTCTCGAATACGTTCCGCCAAGCCGAGCCTGATTAGCCCTGCCGCTGCCAAAATAATGCCGTCGTATCCCCCGCTGTCCAGCTTACCCAGGCGGGTTCCGACGTTGCCACGCAGATCCAATATCTCAAGGTCAGGTCGCTGCTCCTTTAGCTGGCATTGACGCCGAAAGCTGGAAGTGCCAACCCTGGCCCCTTGCGGCAGCTCCTTTAGTGAGCGGTAGTCATTCGATACGAAGGCATCGGCCGGGTCTTCGCGCTCACAGATAACGGCAAGCCCGAGCCCTTCAGGGAACTCCATGGGCACATCTTTCATGGAATGCACGGCGATGTCTGCCCGGCCATCCAGCATAGCTTTCTCAAGTTCCTTGACGAACAGACCTTTACCCCCGACTTTCGCCAGCGGCGAGTCTAGAATCTGGTCACCCCGAGTAGTCATCGGCACCAGTTCCACGAACAGCGCGGGATGATGTTGGTTCAGCGCATCCTTCACAAAATTCGCCTGCCACAGCGCCAAGGGACTTTCCCTGGTGGCGATACGCAGAGATGGCTGCTTGTTCATAGAAAATTCCGCTCAGTGTAAGAACACGAATTCTAATGGAATTACGGTGATTTGTCTGAGGGAATTACCCTGCGTTAAATAGCAGGCAAAAGACGCTTATTCCACGTTCTTCATCCTGCTATTATCAGGACCCTCAATTACAAAACCACAAGCAAAAGCATGAGCCAAGACGAAAACGACAACAGCAAACTCTGGGGCGGCAGGTTTAGCGAATCCACGGATGAATTCGTGGAGCGATTCACTGCTTCGGTAAATTTCGACAAACGCCTGTATCGCTACGATATTCAGGGTTCCATCGCCCATGCGCGCATGCTGGCGAAAGTCGGCGTGCTCTCGGATGCTGAATTTGCGCAGATTAGCTCGGGTCTTGAGGCAATCCAGGCGGACATCGAGAGCGACAAGTTCAATTGGGATGTTGGTCTCGAAGACGTGCACATGAACATCGAGGCGGCGCTGACCCAGCGTATCGGGGATGTTGGCAAAAAGCTGCACACCGGCCGCTCCCGCAATGATCAAGTAGCCACCGATATCCGCTTATACGTGCGCGCAGAAATAGACAAGGTTGCTGCACAGATCGATGAGCTTCAGGCTGCACTGCTTGATGTCGCCGAACGCGAGGCCGAAACTATTTTGCCCGGCTTTACGCATCTACAGACAGCGCAGCCAGTCAGTTTTGGCCATCACATGCTAGCATGGTTTGAAATGCTGGATCGTGACTACCAGCGTCTGCTTGATTGCCGTAAAAGAGTAAACCTGTCACCTTTAGGTGCCGCGGCTTTGGCCGGTACAACTTTCCCCATCGATAGAAATTACACTGCCGAGCTACTGGGCTTTGACGCGCCGACCGCCAACTCACTGGATTCGGTTAGCGACCGTGACTTTGCCATCGAATTGGCCGCCGCTGCCAGCTTGATCATGACCCATCTCTCCCGATTCTCAGAAGAGCTTGTTCTGTGGACCTCGGCGCAATTCGATTTTATAGAACTACCCGACCGCTTCTGCACCGGCTCATCCATCATGCCGCAGAAGAAAAATCCGGACGTACCTGAGTTGATTCGCGGTAAATCCGGGCGTGTGACCGGGCACCTGGTTTCTCTACTCACTCTGATGAAGTCGCAACCACTGGCCTACAACAAGGACAACCAGGAAGACAAAGAGCCGCTGTTCGATTTGCTGGATACGCTCAAGGATTGTCTCTACGCCTATAGCAGCATGATGCCAGCACTGATTTGTAAGCGAGAAAACATGCGAAGCGCGACCTTAAAGGGTTATGCCACCGCTACTGATCTTGCCGACTACCTGGTTAAGAAAGGCGTGGCGTTTCGTGATGCCCATGAAGTCGTTGGCAGCGCGGTGGCGGCAGCAATTGCCGCAAACAAAGACCTGGCGGAACTGTCGCTATCTGACCTACAGGGTTTTCACGCCGATATCGCCGAAGATGTTTTCGACGTGCTGACTCTCGAAGGTTCACTCAATGCCCGCGATCACCTCGGCGGAACAGCGCCGAGGCAAGTTAAAGCAGCTGTAGCCCGGTCGCGAGAAAAACTGCAGCGCCGCTAGTGACTCCGGGTTTTGGATTCTAGGGTGCGGGTGGCGCCTGCAATTCTATTTCGTACTCCAGAGTCCGATTGTCGCGTCGGGTCTTTACCGTAACGGTCTCACCCGCCCTGCGGTTTTCAAGAAATGCGGCAAGATCGTTCTCATTGCGAATCTCTTGCCCCTCGATACCGACAATCACATCACCAATACGAATACGCCCCCGGTCTGCCCTGCTTAGACCGCGCATACCAAGACGTTCCGGATCGCCACCGGCAACCGTATCCAGCACGATCACACCTTCCAGATTCCTCAGCTGGCGATAGTAGTCCGGCTGCGGCAGTAAATTAATTCCCAGGATCGGGGTTTGTACGCGCCCGTATTGGATGAGTTCGGGGATGATACGTTTGACAGTATTGGCCGGAATAGCAAAGCCAATACCGGAACTGCCGCCGCTTGGACTATATATTGCTGTGTTTACGCCCACCAACTGGCCCAAGCTATTAATTAGAGGCCCACCAGAGTTGCCCGGATTGATCGCAGCATCAGTCTGGATGACATCGCGAATCTTGCGGCGCGTCACCGAGTCGATCTCACGACCCAGGGCACTCACTACCCCGACCGTCATAGTGGTATCCAGGCCGAAGGGGTTGCCTATGGCCACCACCTTGCGACCCACTTCCAGCAGGGAAGAATCGCCGGGCACAATTGGAACGAGATCAATTTCTTCGACATCAATCTTCAAAACCGCGAGATCGTGGTTTGGGGCGATCCCTATAGGGATAGCGTCATAAGTCATGCCATCTTGCAGAGTAACCAGCACTCGATCGGCCTGCTGCACTACGTGGAAATTCGTCACAATGTGACCCTCATCATCCCAGACGAAACCAGTCCCGCTGCCCTGAGGCACATCCTGGGGATTCAAGGAATAGAATGAGCGGACCCGGCGCGCATTGGTGATGTTTACCACAGACGGGCTGGTGCGCTTAAACACCTCGATATTATTGGCCTCATCATCGGTACTGAACTGCGCATAATCCTGTGCTTGTGCATTGCCTGTGACAGGCGCTGCCAACGGCAGCAGCAAAGCGGCCAGTAACACTGATGCGGATTGCAGGAATTTCACGAGTTGATTCCTCTAAAAACTGAATGAATAATTACTAAATAGGTCTTTTTACGGCAGTTTCAAGGCATTTCTCCTAGCGGCACTCCGCGCTTCTAGCACTGTCCAAGTGTGGTATCGTCTGAATCTTCGCTTATCCTATTCAACTCTCAGGTTTGCAGTGACCCAATCCTGCGACCAGATCTAAACAAGCTATAACCGCACGTGAATTACTGACCAGCGAAGCGTTACGCGTCTGGTGGAGTTGCTCGAATTAACAACCGGGAGCCGCCTTGTCGATATTGGCGCAGGCACCAGAAACTATAGTAAAGCCCTGGTAGAGACAGGGTTCAATGTGTTGGTGGTCGAACCCTCGGCTATCATTTTCTATGCGCCGACTGGACCAGACCGCAGAATTACCTGAGAGCAGACATTCAGGCGGGTATTTCTTCTTTTCACAAGCTGGATGAGCTCGCGCGCTCAGAGGGCCTCGAAAGGTTGGCGCGAGAAATCAATGATGGCAGCTAGTCCAGCACGTATGGCAAGCTTCTGAAACAGAAAAGCATGGACTGCGGCTATCGCTTCGTGAGGATAGGGTAGGGCTGCAGATTGATTTCACACAGTCTTATTCGTACTATTGCTGGGCTGACAAGGAAAAACAATAGATGAAGCAAATACTTATCATCGACGACGACGAAAAACTGGGCAAGCTGCTGATTCAGTATCTCGAGCGTTATGATATGAAGGTGCATGTTGCCTTGACGCCAAGCAAGGGCTTCGAGCTTATAAAAAAAATCAAACCCGACCTTCTCATTCTCGATGTGATGCTGCCAGAGAAAGATGGCTTTGAAATTTGCCGCGAAATACGCGCCAAGTCATCCATTTATGGTCAGTTACCAATTCTTATGCTAACTGCTCATGCTGAGGTAACCGACCGCATCGTTGGCCTGGAACTCGGGGCAGACGATTACCTGCCGAAACCTTTTGAACCACGTGAGCTGGTGGCGCGCATCCATAACATCCTGCGCCGCAGTAGCGATGATAACTCTGTTCGCGAGATCAAGCCAATCAACGGCCTGGAAGTTGACATGTCACGGCGCGAAGTCAAACTCGATGGAGATGTGCTGGACCTGACCACTATGGAGTATGAGCTACTCGTTCTTTTTATGCAGTTCCCCAACAAAACCTTCACCCGCGATGAACTCATGAACCGCCTGCGCGGAATTGACGCGGAACTCTTTTCTCGTGCAGTTGACACTCTGGTAAGTCGCTTACGACATAAGTTAAAAGACACGTCAAAAACACCACGTTTTATTAAGACGGTGTGGGGACGCGGCTATACTTTTGTCGGCGAGCAAATATGATCACGCTAGTCCAGCAGGTAAAAAAATCACTGTTTTTTCGCCTGCTGCTGATTTTCGGTTTTACTGTAGTCAGCTTCTTTCTCATCATCTCTCTTTCACTGCGCGCTATAAACCAAACTGAGATAACAATTGAAACTATCCCCGACTTTTACATGCGCAATGTAGAGTCAATTATCGAAGACATTGGTACGCCACCAAATCTAAGCAACGCGATGCGATTGGCGGAGGAGTTGGACTGGACGATTAATATTCGTAACCCAATTATGCGCTGGAGCTCCGATCCGGATTACCGCCTCGACGTTGATAACTCTACCTTCAGCCGAAATCTGACAACCGATGCGGAAGTCCGCAACATCAATAACGAAGACATCATCCGGGTAAACCGCGGCGGCTATGACTTCTATCTTTACCAGAGATCACTTGATGAAAACCGTATTAATTTCTTTGTGGTTTACGTAGGCTCGGCCCTGGCGGTGATTGTTCTGTTTCTGAATTATTTTATGGTCAACAATCTGCTCGCCCCGTTGCGAATGCTGCGCCGGGGGGCCGAGAGAATTCAAAAGGGTGATCTGGGCTACCGGGTGGAAAGCAATCGCCAAGATGAACTTGGTGAGCTGACCGAAAGCATCAACCTCATGGCAGATTCTCTGCAGTCAATGCTCGAAGCGAAGCGACAGTTGCTCATGGCCATTAGTCATGAACTACGCACCCCTATCACCAAAGCCAAACTGCGCCTTGAGTTTATGTCGGAAAGTGAAGAGAAAGATCAGCTGCGGGAAGATATCGATGAAATTGATTTGTTGATTTCAGACCTGCTGGAAGCAGAACGCCTCAACAATGAACATGCCGTGCTGGTGGACGAACCGGTATTTATCTCTGAGTTTGTTCAGGGCGTCTCTGAGCAGTTCCTGGACTATGAGGGCGGCATCAATATCGAGCGCCCGGAAGAAGACCGCGAGTTTTACTTGGACCGGCTCCGTTTCCGCCTGTTGATTACTAATCTGCTCAATAACGCGATTCGTCACGGCGAATCCAATCCGATCACTGTGCGGCTAGAATACCGCGGGGATCGGGCTGTTCTCGAGGTGATCGATCAGGGCGAAGGCATTCCGGAGGAACACCTGGGCCAGATTACCGAACCATTTTATCGGGCAGATAGCTCAAGGCAACGCAACACCGGTGGGTTCGGCCTCGGTCTTTACCTGTGTAGACTAATCGCCCAGGCACATGGTGGCGAGTTGATGATTCGCAGCAAGTCGGGAGGAGGCACCCACATCACGGTGAACCTGCCTTCTCACCCACCCGACAGCAAGAGCGCTAGCGCGGTATAAGACCACGCTAGCGAGGGCCCGATGACTGCGGCGCGCTAGTGCGCCAGGCGCCGACGCCTTATCCGGGAGAAGTGTGCAAGCAAAGCGATTATCGTGAGAAATATCGGCACCAACAGCGCATTGATTGCCTTCAACCATGAGCCCAGTGCATCGATGTCCTCGGTAAGCTGGAACTGCACGTCACGCAGCCTTCTGCGGGTATCCACCATCTCATTGTTAAAGCGATCAATCTCCGTCTGGATCTCTGGGGTCAGTTGACCCAGTGGGTTACCGTCCTCGTCCTGATTCAGTTGCGCCAATGAGGCTTCAGTTTCCGCCAGCCGATCCAGCAATTCAGCCTCTTCAATTCTCAGTCTGTCATCAGCCTGACGCTGCATCTCCACGACCCGGGTAAATGGTCGAGAGTACGTGCCGCGACTGCGGATGCTGACCAGGTCAGCACCTCCACTGAGATTATCAAGACTGTTGATTAGAAAATCGCCATTGTTAGCGAATGGCTGAGGAATACGCTGGCCCAGGAATTGAGCAACCTGCACCCAGAGTCGGTCAGTAAGTAAATCAGAATCGGCAAAGATCACGATGTTGGCCGGCGCATCGGTGCTCGCTAAATGAACCTGAGCCTCCACAGGCTCCTCCGCGACGGCCAGGTCCTCTGACTGTTCGGGCTGTGCGGGATTGTCTGCCTCGACGCTAGATGCAGCTGCGGTCTCCTCAGCAGTGTCATCTGCCGGCTCTTCCGTCTCTGCCTCTACCACTTCCGGTCGACCTTCAGGGAATGCTGAGTTGATGGCGCCACTGACTCGCGCCGCAATGACAAAACTCTCATTCTGGGATTCGAACTCATCGAATAGGATAGAAGGTTCCGTCATGTTTTCCACCAGTGCCGCATCCATTAGCATGGCATTGTTAGAAGACCGGATTAAGGGCTCAAAGCTCGTGCTGGCCCCTTCTGCTTGCGCGAGCGCGCCGGCAGAAGAAACGTTGATTGACTCCAGGCGGCTGGTAATGACGTCTTCCTGAGACAAGTTGCCGCGCTGCACACCGAGCATTCCCAGATGCGGTGATGGCCTTTCATTCTGGCTCATGCGTACACGCAAGGCCAGGTCACTGTCGGTCAACACTTTGCTGGCGTCATAGCTAACACCCCATGCATCCAATAGCACAGCCATATCTGAACTCATACCTGCAGGAATCAATGCGCCCTGCGGTGAACGCGTCACCATAGAATCGGCGTTAGGATCGAGAAATACCAGCGCCTCGCCGCCGCCCAGAATATGCTGATCTATTGCGTACAGCATCTGCTCAGACAGATCCTGGGGATGGACGATCATCAGGATATCCATGTCCTCCTCAATGCTGTCACCGGTAAGGTCGACCCGGCGAACTTCGTAGAGCTGTCGAATCAGGTCCATTACGAACCAGGGTGGGGTCGCCTGTCCCACTGCGGGATTAAAGCCGCCATCGATTTCGAGCTCAGTTACCAAGCCAATCACCGTTCGATCAGGTTCGCTCACGGTAGTGATTAACTTCATGAATTCATATTCCAGAAACTGCTCCTGATCGGGCCGGATCAGGGGCATCGCTTCCACTGCCCGTGGCGCGAGCGGATTCAGATCTGCTTCATCAACAGCGTCTGAGACCACCAGACCAAAGTAGATGGATTGACCACCCTGGCTAACCGGCACTGCCTGGATGCCAAACTGTGTGGCTAGATCCTCGTCTTCCGAAAAAGGTTCTGGATCGATCAAACTCAGGCTGAGATTGCCGTCACTAGCGATAACAATTTCTTCCAGCAATTCCTGGACCCGCGTGCCGTAAGCCCGAATCTGGGGCTGATCTTCGGTAGCGCTCTCTGAGTAGAAGAACCGCAGCTCAATGGGGTTCTCCAGGTTAGAAACAATATTACGGCTACCCTCGGACAGGGTATAGAGCTTATCTTCAGTTAAATCGATCCGCAGACTAGGCAGAAAGCTGATTATCACAACGCTTACTATTAGAGCGACCGCAATTCCCACCAGGCCTGCAGGAGAAAAAAGTGCTTTGCTATTCATCTTCATCTCCTCCTAGTTCGCTTTCTTCATTTCGATGACGATTGCACTTGCCATTAGCCAGGCCCCAATAAAGGCGCTGAAAAACAGGAAGTCCCGGATATCCAGCACGCCTTTGGCAATCGAATCAAAGTGAGTGAGAAAGCCCATGGCTGAGAAGGCGTCCACCAGTATCTGTGGCATCCAGCCGGGGAAGGCATCGAGTAGTATGGGAGAGCCCATAATGACAAACAGGAAGCAAATGGCTACGGTGAGAATAAAAGCAATCACTGAATTTTTGGTGCACGCCGACATGCATGAACCGATCGCGAGAAAACCGCCAGCCATGAACCAGCTGCCGATATAGGCTGCAAGAATAACCCCGTTATCCGGGTCACCCAGATAGTTCACGGTAATCCAAATTGGGAAAGTCAGAGCCAGGGCGATTCCGGTTAGCACCCAGGCTGCAAGAAACTTACCCAAAACCGCATCTGCAAGCCTTACCGGTAGGGTCAGGAGTAACTCTATAGTGCCAGTCTTGCGCTCGTCAGCCCAAAGGGTCATGGCAATGGCGGGTACCATGAACAGGTAGAGCCAAGGGTGAAAACCAAAGAATGGCAGCAGATCGGCCTGGCCGCGGAGGAAGAATCCACCCAGATCGAATGTAAAGATGCCGTTAGTAATAAGGAATATTACGATGAACACATAGGCCAGCGGAGTGGCAAAATAGCTCATCAATTCACGCTTGAATACGATACCGAGATTTCCCATTAGTGTGCTCCCTCCGCCTGTTGGGTCACGTTGCGGAAAACATCCTCAAGCTGTCCTCTTTCAACATGAAACTCACTCACTGGCCACTGCTTGTCCTGGGCGATTTCAGAAACTTGCGAGAAGATTGAGTGTCCATCCTTGGCAACAATTGTATAACTCAGTCGCTCGTCTTCAGATGCCTCAACAGTCTCAACATTGGCAAGACCATTGAGATCTGCAGATAAATCGTGCTCATCAGTGAGGGTGACCTTTATCGCCTGGTGATAGCGAGACCTGGATTCCAATTCCGCAGGTGTGCCGTCAGCCACGATACATCCCTTTGCAATAATAATGGCGCGCGTGCAAACGGCAGTGACTTCTTCAAGGATATGGGTCGAGATAATGACGATCTTGTCCTTGGCGAGGTTTTTAATCAGTTCACGCACGTGGTGCTTCTGATTGGGGTCCAGTCCGTCGGTAGGTTCATCCAGGATCAGGACCTTCGGGTCATGCATGATGGCCTGGGCCAGTCCTACGCGTCGCTTAAAGCCTTTAGACAGCGTTTCAATAGACTGTTCGCGTACTGCCTCTAGCGCCACCTCAGTAATGACGTGCTTGACTCGTTTATCGATTTCTTCGCCTCGAAAGCCCCGGACCTGGGCAATAAACCGCAAAAACTCGATGGTGGTCATATCCCCATATGAAGGCGCGCCTTCAGGGAGATAACCAATCAGGCTCTTGGCCTTTAGGGATTGCTGGCTAATATCATTGCCATCAATCGTCACCGAACCCGAAGTAGGGGAGAGAAAGCCCGTGATCACTTTCATTGTAGTCGACTTGCCGGCGCCGTTCGGGCCCAGAAAGCCCAATACCTCGCCCTCTTTTACCGTGAAGCTCAGATTGTCGACTGCGACGAACTGATCAAATTTCTTGGTTAAATTATTTATTTCAATCATCGTAATTTACAAATTCAACTTGTTTAGTGGATTGTGCCATAGCCTGCCCAAATGAATGATGGACGATACAGCCAATTCTTATTGCCATTGGGTCTTTAGATCAGGACCCGCATGCAGGCAGTGCTGTAGGGAAAGGAAATATAGTGTTGTTGATTGGAATTTTCAAGGCAAGCGAGGCAGACAGAAAAATCCATTGAAATCATAGGCCTGAGCAACATCGTGTGCCTTTCATGGGAGACCAAAGCACTGTGTTTATGTTTGCCTCGACGGTATAATCGCGGCGCTGCAATGTCTATCCTTGTCTTCACCGGTATATTCCATTGCGCCTTAGATCCGGTAGCAAGAGTTCCACGAGCAAGAGACCCATGAACAAGAGTTCCACGAGCATACCCAATCAAGCCCAGCAAGGTTATCGACCCCGCTTCCCAATCCTGTGGTCGAGCCTGCTCATAAGTGCCTGTTTATTGGCAAGCGGTTGCGGACAGAAAGGTGGGTTGACGCGGCCGGAGGCCGCCAACACCAGCAGTTTTCAGCAATAGTCGCTAGCCAGCTACAGCCTAATTTCGAGCTTCCCTATGGATCATTTCAATTATCAAAGCAATGCGCTACACGCTGAAAACGTCTCAGTACAGGCAATTGCTGAGACTCACGGCACCCCTTGTTTTATTTATTCCCGGGCTACCCTTGAGCGGCACCTGCGGGTGTACCAGGAAGCCATGGCGGATCTTCCCCACCTGATCTGTTTCGCGGTAAAAGCCAACTCAAACCTGGCCGTGCTCAGCGTGTTAGGAAGGATGGGTGCTGGTTTCGATATTGTTTCTGGCGGGGAACTGGAGCGGGTAATCGCGGCCGGCGGTGATCCTGGCAAGGTCATATTCTCAGGCCTGGGCAAGTCCACCGCAGAGATTGAGCAAGCGCTGCATGCCGGTATTCGGTGCTTTAACGTGGAGTCGGAAGCGGAGCTAACCAGGATCAATGAAATTGCTCTGGCGCATGGTACCCAGGCGCCAGTCTCCATTCGCGTCAATCCCGACGTTGATGCAGGCACTCATCCCTACATATCCACCGGCCTGAAGGAAAACAAGTTCGGCATCGCCAGCGAGTCTGCACTGGACGTCTACCGGAGAGCCGCAGCCATGGAAGGAATCTCAATCATGGGAATCGACTGCCATATCGGTTCGCAACTGACCAGTATAGAGCCGTTTCTCGATGCCATCGATAGGCTGCTGCAGATGACGGATCAGTTAGCCGGCGAGGGTATTAGCATCTCACACTTTGATATGGGGGGTGGTCTCGGGGTCACTTATGGTGGAGAACAGCCGCCTCACCCGTCTGAGCTTATTGCTGCCGTAAAGGGAAGATTCAGTGAGCGCAATATGACGCTCATGGTTGAGCCTGGCCGCTCAATTGCCGCCAACGCTGGCATTTTTGTGACACGGGTGGAATACCTCAAGTACAACGACCACAAGAATTTTGCCATCGTGGATGGGGCAATGAACGATCTCTTGCGGCCAGCTCTGTATGGTGCCTGGCAGGAAATTGTGCCGGTCTGCAGGCGCGAAGGCTCGACACTGGTCTACGATGTAGTGGGCCCAGTCTGCGAATCAGCTGACTTCCTTGGCAAAGACCGTGAGCTGGCCCTAGCTGCCGGCGACCTGTTGGCGGTGCGTTCCGCCGGGGCCTATGGTTTCGTTATGGGCTCAAACTACAATACGCGTCCCCGCGCTGCGGAGGTGATGGTGGATGGCGACCAGCAATACCTGGTAAGACAGAGAGAATCGGTACCCGCGCTATTCGAGCTTGAAAGCTGCTTGCCGGACTAAGTAGCGGAACTTGGCAATGACACTACTTTTCACAAAGATGCATGGGCTTGGGAACGACTTCGCTGTAGTTGATGCAGTCACCAACCCAGTTAAGCTCACACCGGATAAGATCAGGGCGCTGGCCGATCGCCATTTCGGCATCGGTTTCGATCAATTGCTGTTGGTAGAGCCACCGAGCCAACCCGATGTGGATTTTAACTATCGCATCTTTAACGTCGACGGCGGCGAAGCGGAGCACTGCGGCAACGGTGCGCGCTGTTTTGCCCGCTTCGTCTGGGACAAGGGCCTGTGCAGTAATAATCCACTGACGGTGAAGACCCAGAATCGCATCCTGTCTCTGCGGCTCGACGACAGTAGTAATGTCACTGTGGACATGGAAAAGCCGATTTTGGAGCCCGCTGCACTGCCCTTTCACGCCGAAGCGATGCAATCCAGCTATAGGCGCACGTTAACGCTGGCTGGCACAGTAACCACTATCGAGTTCGGTGTAGTCTCCATGGGCAACCCACATGCGGTAATTATTGTTGGAGACCTGGATAAGACTGCCGTAAAAGATGTTGGAGAGGCGCTGCAACAGCACCCCGACTTTCCCGAAAGTGTGAACGTCGGATTCATGCAGATCCTCAGCCGCGACCATATTCGCTTGCGAGTCTATGAAAGAGGCGCGGGCGAAACCATGGCCTGCGGAACGGGCGCCTGCGCAGCCACGGTGAGCGGTTGCTTGCGAGGACTGTTAGGTGATACCGTCAAAGTGGACCTGAGAGGCGGAAGCCTACAGATAAACTGGGCGTTTTCAGAGTCCAGAGAATCATCTGTTCTTATGACGGGGCCTGCTACGACTGTCTATGAAGGGACTATCGAGTAGAGAATTACCAATTACGTAACGATCAAGTAAGGACTTCTTGAATAGAATTTTTTTGCAAGAGGGTCAACTTAGTGAAGGATATCTGAGCCATGAGCAACGAGGCTTCTGCCGCTGAACAACTGGATACCAGCGAAGCTGAAATACTGAGTGAAGAACAAGTCGCGGAGTATCTGCGTAATCATCCAGAGTTCTTTCTTGCTCAAGACGACGTTCTGGCAGATCTCACGCTTCCACACGAAAGCGGCAAAGCGATCTCATTACTGGAACGTCAAGTCACTATCCTCAGGGAGCGCGGTATTGAAGCCAGGCAGAAATTGAGCAACCTGCTGGAGAATGCTCGTAACAACGATCAGTTGTTCGATACTACCCGTAACCTTGTACTCGCTCTTCTACGCGCGCAAAACATAACCGAAATTGCTGAAGTCGCGCAGGATCAACTGGCCACTCACGTCAATATTGATGCCTGTGAAGTGATACTGGTGGATCGAGCCGATCTGGAGGTTGCGCCTTCGATTCGAGTCCAAAGCCTGGACAGCCTTAAACAGGATTTTGAAGATGTGTTCCGGTTCAAGCGTACACACTGTGGAGCGCTTGATGAAGAGCAGATTGCGCAGTTGTTTAAATCTTCTGGTAAATCAATTCGCTCCACCGCCTTGTGCCCGGTAATCAACAACAGTGAAGTACTCGCTATGCTGGCACTTGGCAACAAGACTGAGAACTACTTCAACATCAACTTGGACACTCTTTTCCTCGACTTTATCGGCCACGTGGTTGGCGCCGTGCTGGACAAGCAGCTTTTGCTAGAGAAAGCCCCTTGAGGCAGTAGCATGTCAGGTGGTCAAGACCCTACTGCGGGCACCGGTAAACTAGTCTCTGTCATTTGCCGAACGGTTGGAAGAGCAACTCTCACCGAAGCCTTAGCATCCATAGCAGAGCAGAGTCATCGCGATATTGAAGTCGTCTTAGTTAACGCGGCCTGCGTTGCGCTCGAATCTTTCGTGCCCCCGAACTATCCATTTCCGATCAAACTGATTAGCGGCGGCGCTAAATTGGCCCGCGCCGAAGCTGCCAACGCCGGTCTAGATGCCAGTGACGGCAACTTCCTGTTATTCCTTGATGACGACGATTGGATCGCGCCGGAACATATCATCAGTTTGTTAAGCACCCTGGAAGCAAACCCGCAGGATGGAGCAGCTTACAGCTCTACACGCAAGGTAAGTGCCATCGGCGAGCCTGCAGGTATTGAATTCGACCGGGACTTCGACCCAATCCTACTAATGCGGGATAACTTCATTCCTATCCATTCCGTCCTGTTTAGAAAATCTTTGCTTGCCCACCATTGCCGCTTCGATACGGATCTGGAAGTGTATGAAGACTGGGATTTCTGGATCCAGCTTTCCCAACATACTAGTTTCATTCACGTGAAATCGCTTACTGCCTTCTACAGAGAAGGCGGTGATTCTGAAACCGATGCCCATAACATTGATGACCGTTTCAATATGGGCAATATCCTCGGAATTTCGCGGGCCCGAGTGTATGAGAAGTGGAAAAACTCATGGAGCGGTGAACAAATTAGCGCCTTGATCGAAAGTAGCCTCGCTGATGATGCTATCCGCTCACTCCATGCAGACATTGCTGCGAAGAACGAAGAGCTGGATCGGGTCGCGGCGCGACTGGAAAAAACTGCTTCTGACTACAAATTTATCCAAACGGACTACAAACTAGTTGAGTCAGCTTATCAAACTAAAAAAAACGAGCTAGAGAGCACACAGGTTGAGTTAGAGAGCACACAGACTGAGTTAGAGAGCACACAGACTGCACTTGCGGCAGTCCGAAATGTCGCGGGGCAGCGAGAAAGCGAGTTACGCCACTTGCGCCGGCGCTTACAGGAGCTCCATGACCACATCAAGCAGGTGGAACATGCACACACCCTCATAGAGAGCAGTCTGTTCTGGCGTGCTACTTACCCGCTGCGCAAGCTCAGGGATTTACTCAGGCCAGCAGCGACGCCGGCACCTGCACCTGCACCTGCACCTGCGAACAATGATACTAGTGAGAAGCAGACTGAGACGAATGCCGCCGCACGTGAAGATTTTAAGGCTGCCTACTCCCGACAGGCCAAACAACACTTAGACAAATTTTTGAGAAAGGGAGCCTCGCTAAAACTCCCCCACGGCGAAGCACCAAAAGTCAGTATCGTGCTGGTGTTCTACAACCAGGCCCACCTCAGCTTACTCTGTCTACAGTCAATCATCGAGCATGCAGATAATGTTGAAGTCGTCATCGTCGACAACAATTCCACGGATGAAACCAATCAACTGCTGGACCTGATCGAAGGCGCCGTCATTATTCGCAACGAAGATAACCGCGGCTTCGTGAGGGCGGTCAATCAGGCTATAAATGTTGCCAATGGCGAACAGATTCTGCTGCTCAACAACGACGCCAGCCTGGAAAAAGGCGCAATCACCATCGCCAGCGCCACTTTGGAAAGTGCAGCAGATATCGGCGCAGTTGGCGGCAAGATCCTGTTACTCGACGGGAGTCTGCAAGAAGCTGGCAGCCTGATCTGGCGCGATGGCTCCTGCCTTGGTTACGGTCGTGGAGATGACCCGAATAAACCGGAATATATGTTCCGCCGTGACGTGGACTACTGCTCCGGCGCCTTCCTGTTATTCAGCAAACAAGACTTTGACTCGTTGGGTGGCTTCGATGAAGACTTCGCACCGGCCTATTATGAAGAATCCGATTTTTGCGTGCGGCTGAGAAAGGCAGGAAAACGCATAGTCTATGAACCGCGTGCAGTAATCACGCATTTCGAGTTTGCCAGCACAGGCGGCATGAATAAGGCCAGTGAATTGCAGCAGGAACATCGCAAGCTGTTCTGCGAAAAGCACGAGGAGTTCCTTACTCAATTTTTTGACAATCAGCAGCAAAGCCCACTTCGGGCAAGATCTCCCGCTGGTGTGGAAACTGTGCTGATGATTGATGATCGAGTGCCCTATCCCAGCATGGGATCAGGCTATCCGCGAAGTTGCCATATTATCCAGGAGTTAGTGGCAAGACCCATGCGTGTCACCTTTTATCCCCTACAATTTCCCCATGACGATTGGCTGGATATTTACACCGAGATTGGCGTAGATGTAGAGGTCATGTTGGATCATGGGCGTGAGCGACTGCAGCAGTTTCTGGAAGAGCGCGCTGGATTCTTCGACTATATTCTGATCAGTCGTGACCACAACATGGAATTTTTTAACACGGCCGCCATCCTTGAGCCCGCCATTGCGGAAAAAGCACAAGTCATCTATGACGCCGAGGCCCTGATCGCGCCGAGAGAAATTAGTCAGCGGCGATTGCGGGGGGAAGATGTGTCAGAAACCGAATTGAACTTGGCCGTCAAAGACGAGATACAAAAGGCGCGACTCGCTGATGCGGTAATTGCAGTATCTGAAGCTGAGGCGGAATCCTTTCGACGCATCGGCGACAAAAAGACCGTAGTCGCGGGTCACGCTATTACTGCCCGACGCGGCGACAAAGGTTTTGAGGCTCGCCGTGACATGCTTTTCGTTGGTGCGTTGCGCGAAGATGAGTCGCCCAACGTGGATTCTCTGCTATGGTTTATAGAAAATTCTTTGCCCGCGATCATTGCGGCCGAGCCTGATGTCAGGCTCATCATAGTTGGCGACAACACCGCAGCTGCGCTTACATCCATTAATCAGGACAGCGTTGTATTCATGGGTAGACAGGCGAGTATTAAAGACTTCTACGATAGCTGCAGAGTGTTTATCGCACCCACTCGCTTTGCCGCAGGGATTCCCCACAAGGTGCACGAAGCCGCAGCTAACGGCATTCCTTCGGTTGTCACACCCTTGCTCGCCGGTCAATTAAATTGGCGCGATGAGACCGAATTGCTGGTAGCGAAAAGCGGTGATGAATTTGCCAAACAGTGTTTGCGCTTGTACCAGGATGAAAGACTTTGGCAGGCGGTTCAGGATGGTGGTTCGGCAGCAGTAGCGAGGGATTGTTCAGAGCAGGGCTTTCGCGATTCGCTGTATGACCTGCTCGATAAACAGTCGAGCTAAGGGCTAACCCGAAACTAACAGGCTTAGACCTGCAATTCTTATCTATTCTTCAATTTTCTATTGGCCGTCCTATGCCGCACTTTTAGCGAGCGACTTGCCTCGCCCAGGGGTTACGATCGGCACACTCAGATATCAACTTGAATCTACAGACTTCGCTTGCTGTCTAATCTAAAAGCTGCGAACGAGGCGAAACAACAGGTTTTGCAACAATCCTAATCGCAGACCCAGAAAACCGGCAAGGAGTAGACCCGTACGTTGACGCGTATTTAAGGCGCCTCCATAGGTTGCCCTAATCGCTCTGGCCTGCACTGCGACATCCGACAGATGTGGATTAACCTCATAGGCTTTGATCTTGGCCCATAGACCTCCGGCCACTGTTAGTGCCGGCTTAAATTGCTGCGCACCGATAGCGTTTGCATCATGTTGACGGTAGCGCACCAGAGGCTGGTCGATATATTCACGGGCACCGAAGGCCGCGGCGGTTACCGCAAGCCACCAGTCATGCATGATGGCATCGTTAGGGATGGGCAAGGCTTTATTGGCCAGCTCTTCGTTGATAACAGCGGTGCATCCCGTTACCAGGTTACTGAGCGCGAGATTAACAAGGTCGCCTCGGTCTATCTTCAAGCCCTGGTAAGCAATAAACGATTCCGCTATGCATTTGCCGTGCCGGTCTATTACTTCAAGGTCGCTGTGGACCAGGGCTGGTATTAGCGAACTCTCGCGCCGCTCGATCTGCAGCAAGCGTTGAAATTCATACTCAGCTTTTTGTGGAACCCAGATATCATCCTGATCGGCAAACATCATATAGGCTCTGTCCAGTCCCAGCGCCTGCTTGTTTTCCAGAACATATCGCATCAAGCACGCAAAACTGCCTTTCGCTCCAAGGTTCTGGTTATCCGAGGGCAATAGACAAAACTTTTCGAAATACTTCTTTTCGTATCGCGCTAAAACAGCAGTGGTCTCATCACTTGAGCCATCGTCGCGGACGACAATCACAATATCTTTCACGCTTTGATCCAGGATGGAATCCAATTGCTCATCGAGAAATTCTTCACCATTGTAGGTGGATAGCAAGATTGCGAGACGAGGAAGAGATGCCATAGGAGTTAACTCAGCGACTTGGCATCGCGTATTCCAGAACGAATGTTCTGCCAGTACTGCCGACGATTATGCGAAGAAATCAACAGCCACGCGGCCTTGATCAGGAAACGGGCGAGATCACGTATCTTCCAACCCACCGGAGAATACTTCATGCCATAAAGGTGGGTGCGATTTCTACTGGAATAGTAAGTCCTCGCCGGGTTGTGTTGCGCCATAATCCCAGCCCGTACCAACGGATCCTGGCTGCGTTCGCCAATGGCGTGGTAGAGCACTGCCGAGTCGGTGCCGATGAGATCAAAGCCGAAAGACTTGGCACGAAAACACCATTCCAGATCCACATTGTCGATGAAATAGCTTTCTTTCATATCCCCGATAACTGCGACATGTTTGAGCGCCAGCAGAGTGCCCGAAGTAATCAGAAAATCTGCCATGAAATGGGTAGGAGAACCCTTGAAGGCACGATCAGAGCGCAGCATCAATCGATTAAAGAGTTTGAAGGGAGTCTGGCGCATGGTTTGCGGATTAATAATCCTGGGCCCAACTGCAGCGACGCCTTTCTCACTTTGTGCCTCCGCTGATCTGTAGCCATCGATCATACGCTCCACAAACAGGTCACAGAGGCTGCTGTCCTGATCGAATAGGAAGACATAATCGCAATCCGACTCCCGGGCCGCCTGAATGCCGATATTCAGTGCCCTGGCCAGGCCCTGGTTTTCGCCCAGTTTGCGCAGCTCAAGACATCTTTCATACACCTCAATGGATTCCGCCAGTTCGTCAATTCTCGGCGTGCCATTGTCGATTACGATGAATTTGGTTTCCTTGTTGAGCTGGCCCAGCAGCTTGAGCAAAGCGGTAATGTCCGGGTTGTAGGTCACTACAACCGCCAGGCAATTGTTATCAACTGCCTCTACCGCTTCGGTCATGGCGTGGAAATCTCCACTGGCTCCACGGCCTCCGGAGATTGCTGAGACTGTTCCGGCTCCACTATTTGTCCGGGTACTTCAGGGGACATAGTGAGAGACTCAGGCCTGAATCTAGCCAGAGCGAGAAAGTAGCAGATCGACAGTACGCCAATGCCGAGCCCTACGACGACGCCTGCGTCCAATATGCCACGCCAGGGTTGTGCCAAGGTCCGTGCGAGAAAGATGAAGCAAATAATCATCAGGGTCAGGCCAATAGACAGCAGCTGGCGCTTTCGAGTTGCGTGTATATAGCCCATGCAAAACAGCGGCGCCAACAGGATATGCGACGGCCTTGGGTTGTTCATCAAGAAAGATGCACGCACGACAACTCTGGGTGCAAACCCTTTATGGAAGCCCTTATAGCCTTCCGCGTAGGCCATATAGACAACACTGAAACCCAGTGCCGCCCAATGCAGGGCACTAAGCTCAATATCTGCCAACTCGAATGCCAATGGTGCCAGTCGATACAATGCAAAACAAAGCAGCAAAAGCACGCCGACAATGCCCCAGATAAAGCCCAGTGATTTCAATGGAAATTCCTGCCCGTGAGTGAAACGCCCATTATAAACCGATTCACCTGCATCTCGGAAAATACCTGAGCGGCTCACCGTCGCCATCCTTGGCAAACTGGGATATTATCTGGCGGTGAAAAACAGCTACCGTCGCTGTATTGCCCCGCACGAGCGCAAAACCAACTATTCAGCACAACATCCCGTGCCCAAAGCAGCAAGAGATAAGTTATGACCTTAAACCTTGGCGTTGTGATGGACCCCATCGAATCCATCACCGTAAAAAAAGACACCACACTCGCCATGTTGTTGGCTGCGCAACGAAAAGGCTGGACTATTCACTATATGCAGCAGAAGGATCTCTATTCAGCACAGGGAACCAGCCGCTCTAACATGACCTCCCTGGAGGTAAGAGATGACCCGCAGAGCTGGTTTACACTCGGCGAATCCGGCGATAAGCCGCTTTCTGAGCTCGATGTAATTCTTATGCGCAAGGATCCGCCTTTTGACCTCGATTACATTTACTCCACTTATTTACTCGAGCAAGCGCACCATGAGGGGACGCTCATCGTTAATAATCCCCAGAGTCTGCGGGACTGCAATGAAAAGATTTTTGCGACCCAGTTCCCGCAATGTTGCCCGCCGGTTCTTGTCTCAGCAGACGCAGAAATGCTAAAGGCTTTCTATAGGGAGCACGAAGACGTTATATATAAACCTCTCGATGGTATGGGAGGAACGTCAATCTTTCGTGTTAAGCGGGGCGACGCCAATCTTAGTGTGATCATCGAAACGCTAACCCTGCAAGGTGAGCGTCAGATCATGGCGCAGCGCTTCATACCCGAAATAGTCGATGGTGATAAAAGAATACTCATGATTGATGGAGAACCTGTTGATTATGCCCTGGCTCGGATACCTGCGATTGGTGAAAACCGTGGCAATCTGGCCGCAGGCGGGAGCGGTGTTGCCCAGCCTTTGAGCAAAAGAGATCGCTGGATTTGTGACCAGATCGCCCCCTTCCTCAAAGAAAAGGGTCTATTGTTTGTGGGAATTGATGTGATTGGCGACTATCTGACCGAGATCAATGTGACCAGCCCTACCTGCATCAGGGAGATCGATGCGGCCTTTGATCTCGACATCGCTGGTGACCTGATGCTCAAGATCGAAGAAAAACTCGCCGTTTCATAACCGGGGAACGCGATTGACTGCAGCAGATGAAGAGCTTTCCCGAGAGAGATTCGGCTTTACTGTGTTTCTCTCGGCCTGCGTTCACGCCATCATAATCCTTGGTGTCGGTTTCACCTATTTTGAAGAACTCAACAGTGAGCCCGCTCTTGAAATCACCATGGCACAATACCGCAGCGAAATTGCGCCTGAAGATGCGGATTTCCTTGCTCAGGAGAACCAGATAGGCAGCGGTGTATTGGATCAGGCCGCAGCACCCAGCACGCCCTTCGAATCCGACTTCAACGCGGACAATATCAACGAGGTATTGCCAGTACCCAAGGCGCCTAGTATCGTCAATGAACTGCGGCAACAAGATACAGCGGTCATTACTGCGCTGCAGGACGATGACGGTATCGCGCAACAACGGGAATTGCTAGAGCCGGAAGATGAACAACCGGTAGCGGATGAGGTCGCACCTGACGAACTCAGCCTTGCAATCGCAAGCCTGCAAGCGCAGCTGGACTTAAAGAGACAGACCTATGCAAGGCGACCTCGGAAATACACGATTTCTTCGGCCTCGACAAAAAAGAGCCATGACGCACTTTACTTGGACAACTGGCGCCGCCGCATCGAAGCAGTAGGCAACATAAATTATCCAGACGAGGCGCGCCGAATGCAGATGTATGGCAATGTCAGAATGCTGGTCGCCCTACAACCAACCGGGCGCATAAACGAAGTAAGAATCTTGCAATCCTCCGGCCATACTGTGTTAGATCAGGCCGCTCTCAATATCGTCAATCTCGCTGCGCCTTTTGAGCCTTTCCCCGATGAATTACGCACGGAAGCTGATATACTGGAAATCATTCGAACTTTTCGTTTCCACGAGGGCAATTCCCTCACCAGTTATTAAAATCTAGCCATAGCCCCGATCCAGCCCGCTTATGAGTGACAACACTCAATCGCATTACCTCGAAAACCAGTTTCTGATCGCGATGCCGCAGATGCTGGACTCCTACTTTGCCAACACAGTGACTTATCTCTGGAAACACAATGAGCAGGGCGCTCTCGGCATAGTCATCAACAAACCACTGCTGGCCTGTATCTCGGACATATTTGATGAATTGGATATTGAATGCGCGGTCGCTGAGGGTCCGTTTCGAGAGCAGCACGTGCTCGCAGGCGGTCCGGTTGAACGCGATAAAGGCTTCATCATTCATGATGCGGGTGAGAACTGGGAGTCTTCCGTCACCGTTACACCAGAGATTTCAGTATGTACTTCGAAAACAATACTACAAGATATTGCTAAAGGCGCCGGCCCAAATAATTACGTGGTGGCACTGGGCTGCGCAGGGTGGGAGGCTGGCCAACTGGAACGAGAGATCGGCGAAAATGCCTGGCTTACCGCGCCCGCCAGCAGTGAACTGATCTTCTCCAACGACTATGCGGGCAAAGCGCATGAAGCCGCCGCTGCGTTAGGCATAGACCTTCAGCAAATTTCTCCGGAAGCCGGTCATTCGTAACCTCTTATGGCGCTCGAATCTTTCCCTAGTCGCACAACAAAACCACTGGCTGCCCTGTCTTTCGACTTCGGGACTCAAAGCATTGGCGTCGCATTCGGTCAAAGCATTTCAGGCACAGCGCGGCCAGTGTGCGTACTCAAGGCTAACGATGGAATTCCTGACTGGGAACAGGTAGGCAGCGTAATTGCTGAATGGAGTCCAGACGTGTTGGTGATTGGCTTGCCCTATAATCTGGACGGCACCGAAAGCGAATTGCTAAAGCGAGCAATCAAATTCGGCAACAGACTGAATGGACGGTTCCATAAGCCCTGTTACGGGATGGATGAACGCTTGTCCTCAAGGGCTGCCATCGAACAAGTCATGGAAGAGTCGGGAAGTATGACCAAGAAATCTGATATTGATGACATAGCCGCGCAGATTATCCTGGAGAACTGGTTTTCAGAATTCAAGCGGCAGGTCGAAAATATCAGGTAACCAGCACTGCCCGAATCAAGCAGCGCCGGTTACGAAAAATACAGCTTTAGAAGTTTTCAGGCATCTTGGCTTTCAGTTTCGCCTCTTCCCGCGTCACCATACCTTTTGCCAACAGGTCTTTAAGACACTGGTCGAGGGTCTGCATGCCTGAACCGGCGCCAGTCTGAATAGCGGAATACATCTGCGCAACCTTATCCTCACGAATAAGGTTTCGAATCGCCGGTGTGCCGATCATGATTTCATGAGCTGCGATCCGGCCGCCGCCAGGTTTCTTCAGCAGAGTTTGGGAGATTACTGCCTGCAAGGATTCCGACAACATGGAACGAACCATGTCTTTTTCTGCCGCTGGAAACACGTCAATCACACGGTCAATCGTCTTGGCCGCTGATGTTGTATGCAGTGTTCCAAAAACCAAGTGCCCAGTCTCTGCTGCGGTCAGTGCCAGTCGGATGGTTTCCAAGTCACGCAACTCACCAACTAGAATAGTGTCGGGGTCTTCACGCAGTGCCGAGCGCAGGGCTTCATTAAAGCCATGGGTATCCCGGTGCACCTCACGCTGGTTAACCAAGCATTTCTTGCTCAGGTGCACAAATTCGATTGGATCCTCAATCGTCAGAATATGCTCGTACTTGTTGTCGTTGATGTAATCAACCATGGCAGCAAGCGTTGTACTCTTGCCGGATCCAGTGGGACCGGTAACCACAACCAGGCCACGCGGCACATCAGAGATCTGACGAAACACCTCGCCCATGCCAAGCTGTTCCATGGATAGAACTTTGGAGGGAATAGTACGGAATACAGCTTCTGCGCCGCGACCCTGAACGAATGCGTTAACACGAAAACGGGCAAGGTTGGGTACTTCAAAAGAAAAGTCAGTTTCGAGAAACTCTTCATAGTCCTTGCGCTGCTTGTCATTCATGATTTCATAAATGAGCGCGTGCACTTCTTTGTGGTTCATTTCCGGAACGTTGGTCCTGCGAATATCTCCATCTACACGAATCAATGGCTGCATGCCGGCGGTGATGTGTAAATCAGACGCACCCTGCTTCACACTAAAACCAAGTAGTTCTGTAATATCCATAGCCTTTCCTATAACGCGGGTTTTTGCTTCGTTGTTCCCCTAGCTATTCCCATAATCATAGCTATAAGAATTTATGCGCAGTGTCTGGCATCATGATAGTGAAGCCTAGGTGACAACTCCCTGGCCGCGAGCTGCAGTTCGCGAGCAGCAACAGTTTCCTGCGGCTGGCCAATACGAACACTGTCGCCTATAGTACGGTCCTTCAGTCAATATCCCAGACCCGGCAATTGGGATAAGCCGGTGAAAACGTGATCGATGTAACAGAAAACATTCGTGCCGCAAGCCAGAGAATACGAGCACTTGAGCAAGAATACGGCCGACCCGAAGGTACCGTCAGCCTACTCGCCGTGAGTAAACGGCAATCCATAGCCAAGATTCGTGAGGCCGCTGCCGCTGGCGTGGTAAATATTGGAGAGAATTATCTGCAGGAAGCGCTTGATAAAAAACAGGAGCTGGCTGATATCCCGCAATTGGTCTGGCATTTCATTGGACCGATTCAGTCGAACAAAACCCGCGGCATAGCCGAAACTTTTGATTGGGTTCACAGTGTGGATCGCGCCAAGATTGCGAAACGCTTGAACGACCAGCGCCCAGTCGATCAGGGTCCTCTGAATATCTGCGTGCAGGTCAACCAGTCGGCAGAGGAGAGCAAGTCCGGAACCACGTCCAGTGAGGCGTCCGAGCTATGCCAGCAGATCGCTGAACTCCCAAATTTAACCCTGCGGGGACTCATGGCAATTCCCGCAGCGACCGATGATGAGGCTGCACAGCATCGGGCCTTTAGCGTCCTGGCCGACCTCTTCCAGTCGCTGCAGACAAGCCATCCTGACATGGATACGCTTTCCATGGGCATGTCGAATGACTATGCTGCTGCCATTGCCGAGGGCTCAACGATGATACGACTGGGCACCGCGCTTTTTGGTCCCCGCCAGTCTAGAATACGCCAGGTCTGATAGGGAAAGCGAAATTATCCCTGCCACGCCTAATGCGCTAACATATCTTCTCTTCGCGAGCCCCGTCTGCATAGTCAGGGAGACAGTTTGAACAACCCAAGCATTGGATTCATCGGCGCTGGCAACATGGCGAGCAGCCTCATTAAAGGTCTGCTGGCCAAAGGATTTGGTAGAGACTCCATAGCCGCTTCCGATATAGACACAGAGAAGCTGCAACAGCTCCAGCGGGACAGTGGAATTCGGATTGCTTCCAATCAGGAGCTAACCGACAGCGCCGACGTATTGGTGCTTGCTGTCAAGCCACAGATCTTGAAGGCAGTGTGTGAAGGCTTTTCGCTGGGCACGAATCGGCCGCTGGTGGTGTCGGTTGCTGCCGGGGTCACGTTGGATAATTTGGCGGCATGGCTGGGAAACGACGTTGCCATTGTGCGCAGCATGCCGAATACGCCAGCCCTCATCGGCAAGGGTGCGACGGGGCTCTATGCTAACGCCCATGCCAGCGAGCAGCATCGAGAGATCGCTACTGAACTCATGAACGCCGTAGGCTTGAGCGTTTGGGTTGATAGCGAGTCTGAAATCGATGCAGTCACCGCGGTATCGGGTAGTGGACCAGCCTATTATTTCCTCTTCATGGAGGCGATGCAGGAGGCGGCACTGGAACTAGGTTTGGCGCCTGAGGTTGCCCGAACACTATGCCAGCAAACCGCAATCGGTGCCTGTGAGCTGGCAAATAGCAGCGCTGATGACGTGGCCGAGTTGCGCCGTAAGGTGACTTCCCCTGGGGGCACCACTGAACAAGCAATCCTGACATTTGAATCAGGCGGTCTCAGACAACTGGTGAAAGAGTCACTGCTAGCTGCCCGGGACCGGTCAGAAGAGCTTGCGAAAGAGTAGCCGTCAGGTCGGTAAAATAATTAGTTTAAGCGCGCTTGTGCATCAGGCGTCTAAGTAAAGACAAAACAGGTAAGAGAAATATCATGGGTGTATTTGGAAGTTCCGCGGCTCTCATCATCAATACCCTGGGTGGCCTTTATTTGTTGGCAGTGTTGCTGCGGTTTCTGCTGCAGATTGCAAAGGCGGACTTCTACAATCCGGTTTCTCAAGCAGTGGTTAGAGCGACTGACCCCTTGGTCAGAATTTTACGCAAGGTTATCCCAGGTTATCACGGCATCGATTTTTCAACCCTGATTCTGGCCATCGTCATTGAGGCGATAGCGATCTGTGTTCTGATTATTCTCTATGGCGGCAGCATTCCTTCTGCAGGATTTATTGTTACCTGGGCGTTTGTCGGTGTGATTTATTTCATCGTAAATATTTATTATTACGCCATCATTGGCTCAATCATCATGTCCTTCGTGATGCTTTTCTCCGGCAACATGAACCCTCATCCGATTCTGCGATTAATCTGGCAGCTCACCGAACCGGTAATGGGACCCGTGAGAAAAGTTGTGCCTCCCATGGGTGGGCTCGATTTTTCACCTATTTTCATTTTCATCATCATTGGTCTGATCCAGAACTTATTGATAGAAACTTTTGGAATTAGCGAACAGATCGCCGCCGTCGTAATCGGCATTTAGGTGAGTAACCAAGCCAGGTTTCGAAAGCCTTTACACGCTACAGGATGCTGCAGCCGAATAGAATTACTGCGGCACTGTGCTGAATCATCTGACTCTATGCGTATGCGTCTGGCCAGTTACAAAAGAAGTGCGGGAATGCACTGGAAATAAATAGCCCCATGTCTAATACCATACCCTCAGACTCAGTCGGCATCGTCACGCCGCAATGCATTCACTTCGATGAAGAGCTGTCCCTGCGCAGCGGTAATGTGCTGTCAGGGTTTGACCTGATGATTGAGACTTATGGTGAATTGAATACCGATAAATCCAACGCTATCCTGATTTGTCATGCCTTGAGTGGCGACCACCATGCTGCGGGATACCACGATGAAGAGGATGCCAAGCCCGGATGGTGGGACAGTTGCATTGGTCCTGGTAAACCGATTGATACCAATCTGTTCTTTGTAGTCTCACTGAATAACCTTGGAGGGTGCGCCGGCAGCACCGGCCCTGCCAGCATCAATCCCGAGACCGGCAAGTATTACGGGCCCGACTTTCCTGTAGTGACGGTGCGCGATTGGGTAAGAAGCCAGGTTATGCTGATGGACCATCTGGGGATTAGCCAATGGGCCGCAGTGGTTGGAGGAAGTCTGGGCGGCATGCAGGTATTGCGCTGGGCAATAAGCTTCCCTGAGCGTTTGCGCCACGCCGTCTGCATCGCAGCGGCGCCCAAACTCTCCGCCCAGAATATCGCCTTTAATGAAGTAGCCCGGCACTCGATCGTTAATGACCCTAACTTTCATGAGGGTCGATACCTGGAAGCAGGCACCTACCCCAAGCAGGGACTAATGCTAGCGCGGATGGTCGGTCACATTACCTACCTGTCGGACAGTGCCATGCGCGAGAAATTCGGGCGTACTATTACCGACCTAGATAGTACCGGTGCTAACTTCGGTCGAGACCTGCGCACCGGCAAGCTCAGTTTTGGTTTCAATGTGGATTTTCAGGTTGAGAGTTATCTGCATTATCAAGGGGAACGCTTTTCTGAAAACTTTGATGCCAACACCTACCTGCTAATGACCAAGGCATTGGATTATTTTGACCCTTCCGTGGATTACGAGGGTGACTTCAGTGCGGCCTTCAAGAAGGCGAACTGCAAATTCTTGCTGATAACATTCACCACGGACTGGCGTTTTCCACCGGAACGATCCCGCGAGATAGTCAATGATCTGCTGAAGGCCGGCAAGGAAGTCACTTACCTGGAGATCGAAGCAGATCAGGGGCACGACGCCTTCCTGTTACCTATTCCTCGTTATATCAATGCGCTATCCGCTTACCTCAAACGGGTTCACGCAGAGGGTTCCGCCGATGCGTCCTGATCTGGAAATTATCCAGCAGTGGATCCAGCCAGGTAGCCGTGTGCTCGACCTGGGTTGTGGTGACGGCAGCCTGCTGCACTATCTCAATACGTCGAAGAATGTCACCTCCATTGGCCTGGAAATTGACGAGGGCAATATCGAGCGGTGCATCGCCAACGGCGTCAACGTGATCGAACAAAATATGGATGAGGGATTGGGCAATTTCCAGCCTGACAGCTTTGACACTGTGCTATTGGCGCAAACGCTGCAGGCACTGAGCAATCCCCATATACTGATTAACGAGATGCTCAGGGTCGGCAAATATGGCATCGTGACATTTCCTAACTTCGGCAACTGGAAAAGCCGCCTCTACCTGGCGCTTCGAGGCCGCATGCCGGTGAGCAAATTCATGCCAAATGAATGGTATGACACGCCTAATATTCATTTCTGCACGGTAACAGACTTCGATGCCCTGTGCCGGGAGAACAACATTAAAATTCTTACCCGCACGGTAGTGGATTCTCAGCACCAGGGTAACTGGGCCATGAGGGCCTGGCCAAACTTCTTGGGCGAAATCGCCATCTACCACATCACCCGAGATTGAGAGCTTGAGAAATGAGCGGATGACAGCGAGAAAAGTCGTGTTGGCGAGCAGCAACAAAGGCAAGCTCAAAGAACTGCAGAATATCCTCGCTGCGAAAGATGTCAACTTGATTCCCCAGTCAGATTTTAAGGTGAGTGATGCCGATGAGACTGGTTTGAGCTTTGTGGAGAATGCAATTATCAAAGCACGCCATGCCTGTGAGGTAACTGGGCTGCCAAGCATCGCCGATGACTCTGGTATCGAGGTAGACGCACTAAATGGGAGGCCTGGCATTTATTCTGCGAGATTCTCCGGCAAAAGCGGAGCAGAAGCTGACCCTGCCAACAATGTAAAACTGCTTGAAGAGCTCTCTGAAATCCCTGAACCCAAGCGAACTGCACGCTTTCAGTGTGTGATTGTTTACTTGCGACATGCGCAGGACCCCATGCCGCTGATTTGTCAGGGAACCTGGGAAGGTCGCATCCTGTTTGAAGAGCAGGGAGAAAACGGTTTCGGCTATGACCCATTGTTCTATGTTCCCACCCATCAATGCGCGTCGGCCGAGTTAGCGGCCGAGGTGAAAAACGCCATCAGCCATCGCGGCCAGGCACTACAAAGACTGTTGGCATGCTGGAACAACCCCCCTTAAGCCTATATATGCATGTGCCCTGGTGTATTCGCAAATGCCCCTACTGCGACTTCAATTCCCATGCCGTCAAATCCGATATTCCTGAGCAGACATACGTTGACGCGCTCTGCCAGGATTTTGAGTTGGAGGCTGCACGCCTCGGACAATCCTCTTCAGGTATTAGCTCGATATTCATCGGTGGTGGCACACCGAGTTTGCTAAGTGCAGCTGCCTATGAGCGCTTGCTCTCACATATTGATGCCGTGTTTGGCCTTGAATCCGCGGCTGAGATAACTCTTGAGGCTAACCCCGGCACCGCGGAGGCCAAGAGATTTCTTGAGTATCGCGCGGCCGGTATCAACCGCCTGTCCATTGGTGTGCAGAGCTTTAACGAGGCGCATCTGAAAACCCTTGGGCGCATACACTCCGGCAATGATGCCCGACGCGCCATCGAGTATTGCACTGCGGCAGGGTTTGACAATTTTAATCTTGACCTCATGCATGGCTTGCCAGGCCAGACTCAAGACGAGGCCCTTGACGATATTGAAACGGCCCTGAACTTCGAGCCGCCTCATCTTAGCTGGTACCAGCTCACCATAGAACCAAACACGGAGTTCTTCTCCAAACCACCGGCTCTGCCAGCAGAGGGTCTGCTCGATACTATCCATCAGCGAGGACAGCAGCTGCTCGAATCCCGGGGATACGGACGCTATGAAGTCTCTGCCTTCTGCCAGCCGGGAAGAGAGTCGCGACACAATCTTAACTACTGGCTATTTGGGGATTACCTGGGAATTGGCGCCGGCGCCCATGGCAAGCTCACCCAGCCTGATAACAATCTCATCCTGCGCACGCGCAAGAAGAAGCAACCTGATCACTATCTCGCTAGCGAACTATCGAGAACCGCAGAAGCGACGGCAGTAGCGCCAGAGGATCGGGCACTGGAATTCCTGCTTAATGGCTTGCGTTTGGTGAACGGATTCAGCATACAGGAATTCGAGACCCGCACTGGCGTCACTTTTAGCCAGATAGGAAAGCGGGTAGAATATCTAGCCTCGCTAGAGCTGTTAAATGTGAATAACGGCAGAGTGCGCGCGACTGAACACGGGTACCGCGTTCTCAATAGTTTGCTTGAGGAGTTTATCGAGTAATCATCGCATTATTTCTTCGCCCGATTAGCGGCAGTATTTCCAGCATTGACAGAATTAGTAACACCGGGAAAAGGCTATGGAAAAACTCTATAAAAGACGCTGCGAACCCTGCGGTTTGGGTGCGCCCGTGGTCACCGAGGAAGAAGCCAACGACTTGTTAATCAGCGTGCCGGGATGGAAAAAAGAATTCCACGATGGCGTAGAAAAACTGGTCAGGGAGTTTTTCTTTGTAGAATTCACCGATGCCTTCAATTTTACTTATAAGATAGCCAGCCTATCCGAACGCGAAGACCACCACCCGAGCATCATGACAGAATGGGGCAAGGTAACCGTCTACTGGTGGACGCATCGAATCAACGGACTTCACGTAAACGATTTCATCATGGCGGCCAAAACTGACATGATAGCAAAGCTGTCCGCACCATCCTGATTTCAGTCGAGCGAAATTACCCATGTCAAACCTCAGTTCCCGGCTGCTGCAACGACTCGATGATGTAGTTCGAGTACCCAGCGTCAGCTCAACAGCGCCTGAGCTGGACGTGAGTAACCAGGGAATTATCGACTACCTGGCAGAGCAGTTCGCAAATCTGGGATTCAGCTGTGAAATAGTACCGTGCAAGCAGGCTGGCAAGGTAAATCTCATTGCAAGCAGAGGTACCGGCCCAGGCGGTCTCGTTATGGCCGGGCATACTGATACTGTACCTTTCGATAAAGAACTTTGGTCAGTAGATCCTTTCTCCCTGACCGAGAAAGATAATCGCCTTTACGGTCTTGGCGTTACCGACATGAAGGGCTTCTTTCCCGTTGTGATGAGTGCCATTGAAGCGCTGGATGTCAAGGCATTCAAACAGCCATTGATTATCCTGGCGACCGCAGATGAAGAAACTTCCATGGAAGGTGCCCGCACGATTGCCGAGTTGGGGCGGCCACGAGCCAGGGCCGCGGTGATTGGTGAACCCACTGGGCTGAAACCTGTCATGGCACACAAAGGCATGATGATGGATGAAATTCGGCTGCTGGGTCAGAGCGGCCACTCATCCGACCCGAGCCTGGGCAATAATGCCATGGAGGCCATGCACGCCGTGATTTCTGATCTCATGCGCTACCGGGAGGAACTCAAGTCTTGCTATCAGAGCAGCTTGTTTGACATTCCCTATCCGACCCTGAACCTGGGCAGCATTCATGGTGGTGATAATCCCAACCGAATTTGCGGACACTGCAATCTGCAGTTTGATATGCGTCTCATGCCGGGTATGCATCTGGAAGAAGTTCGCGCTGATATTCGCAAGCGGGTACACACGGTTGTCGATCCACTTGGTATCGAATTCGAACATGCCGTGCTGTTTAATGGCGTGCCGGCTTTCTTCGCTGAGGAAAACAGCGAACTGCTGGAGACCGCAGAGAGCCTCACTGGACATACGGGCATTAGCGTCGGCTTCGGCACCGAAGGACCGTTTCTTCAGCAACTCGGCATGGACACCATTATTATGGGTCCCGGAAATATTGACCAGGCACACCAACCCGATGAGTATGTATCTATGGACATGCTGGAGCCGGCCATCGATGTCATGCAAAAACTCATCGTGAAATACTGCGAACCGAGCTGAACCCCATGTTAGAAGATCAAGAACTCATCCAATGGTTTAGGGCGTCTACTGCCTATATCAATGCCCACCGGGGCAAAGTCTTCGTGGTTTACTTGAGCGGCGATGCCCTGGCCTGCCCTAATTTTGCCAATATCGTGCACGACCTCGCCTTGTTGCATAGCCTGCACGTAAAACTGGTCCTGGTTCATGGCGCGCGGCCCCAGATTAGCGCAGCACTCGCGGCCGAGGGCATTGAAAGCAGTTATCAGGGTCCGCTGCGGGTGACCGAAGCCAGCCACATGCAGACTATAAAACGCGCGGTGGGATGCCTTGGCCTTGATCTACAGGCCCATTTTTCAATGGGGCTGAGCAACTCACCCATGCATGGCGCCAATATAAATGTCAGTCAGGGCAATTTCGTGACTGCCCAACCGATCGGGGTTATCGACGGGGTCGATTTTCAATACAGCGGCAAGGTCAGAAGAGTTGATACTGAGGCAATCACGCATTTGCTAGCAGGTAATCAACTCGTGCTGGTATCGAACCTTGGATACTCAGTCACAGGGGAGATCTTCAATCTTGCCGCGGAGGAAGTCGCAACGGAATTGGCAATTGCGCTCAACGCCGAGAAGCTCATTCAATTTATGCCAACGCCAGGCATTGTTGACGACACACAACAATTGATCACAGCGCTCAGCGCCAGCAGTGCGCGTAAACATCTTGCTAGTCTTTCACAGTCATTAGACGCAGAGTCTGTCGCTCAGGCCAGCTCACTGCAGTCCGCGTTGCGAGCCTATGAGCAAGGCATTCATCGCTGTCACCTTATCAGCTATAAAGAGAACGGAGCCCTGCTGCAAGAATTGTTCACCCGTGCCGGCCACGGCAGTCTCCTGAGCAGAGACAGCCTCGACGAATTAAGGGCGGCGACGATTGAGGATGTCGGCGGCATCCTCAACCTGATACAACCATTGGAACTAGCGGGCGCCCTGGTGACACGTTCGCGAGAGCTATTGGAAACAGAAATTGAAAACTTCATCGTAATTGAACTGGAAGAAACCATCATCGGTTGTGCAGCCTTGTATCCGTTGAGCGGCAACGCTGCCGAAATCGCCTGTATCGCCATTCATCCTGACTATCAAAAGAGTACCTTAGGCGAGCGCCTGCTACTCGCGCTGGAAAAACAAGCGCGTCAAATGAAAGCAACAACGGTTTATGCGCTGACTACCGTAGCTTCCCACTTTTTCATGGAGCGGGGTTTCGCCGAAATTTCTGTCGATGAATTGCCGCAGGGGCGACAGAAACTTTACAACTACCAGCGTAAATCCAAAGTGTTTACGAAAACCCTCGACAGCTAGTTGTGCTTTTCCAGAATACAGATACTGTAATCGAAAGGATTGGCTTCGTTAAGCTGGAAATCATCTCGCGATACTTCTCTCCATTCAGACTCGTCGAAACCTGAAAGCACCGTATCGCCTTCGACCTCTGCATGGACGCGCGTTAGATGAAAGCGCTCAGCGATCGGCATGGCCGTGGCGTAAAGCGCAGCACCCCCGATAACGAATGCTTCTTCAGTTCCATCAATTACCGCAATAGATTCCGCCAGCCGCAAGGCGTCTTGAATGGAATGCACGACCTTTGCCCCTTCAGCCACGTAATCAGCATCCCTGGTAACGACTATGCTGGTGCGACCAGGTAAAGGTCGACCAATAGACTCCCAGGTTTTCCTGCCCATGATTATGGAATGGCCCATAGTTGTGGCCTTGAAGTATCTCAGGTCTGCCGGCAAGTGCCAGGGCAAACCGTTATTGCGCCCAATAGTGCCGTTACTGGCCATTGCACAGATCAGGGAAAGTTTCATGCTGAAAAATTAATTCTGAATGTTAAACGGAAATCCCGAGTGCTAAACCGAAAACGGATAGGCAATTGGGTCATGGTGTTGATAGCCGACTACTTCAAAGTCATCCAGCGTCACCCAGGTTTCAATATCCTCGAGAGTCTTAATGTCGGGATTGATTTTGAGTTCTGGCGGATCAAAAGGATCGCGTTTCAACTGAACCGAGCGCATCAACTCCAGCTGGTCCTCGTAAATGTGGGCATTAACAATCTTGTGGTAAGCCATGCCGGGAGTCTTGCCGGTAATCTGGGCCATTAGGGCCAACAAAGTAAACACCTGAATCTGGTTGAAATTAAGCCCCAGCGGTACATCGCAGGAGCGCTGGTAGCTGGTCAGGTAGAGTGTGTCTGCCAACAGCGAAAAATTGTGAGTGTGCATGCAAGGTCTTAAACAGCCCACATCAAACTCACCGGGGTTATAGAAGGTAAGTATTTCACCCCTGTCATCCAATCCCTTGTTCAGGTTATCGACAATCTTGCGTAGCTGATCTACTGTATCGCCATTAGGCTTGCGCCAGTTCCTGCCCTGCACGCCATAAACCCGACCCATGTCATCCTCACTCTTGCGGACTGGGTTGTTGAGCCAGGCTTCGTTCAGGTTGGCATTGGCATCCCAGGATTTCGTGCCCAGTTTTCGAAAATCAGCCGCATTGTCATAGCCGCGAATATACCCAAGCAACTCCGCGATTGCCGCTTTCCAGTAACTCTTTCGAGTGGTGATGATGGGAAACTTGTTAGCAGCAACGTCGTAACCCAAGTCCGCATTGATCACCGTCAGGCACTTCTTACCCGTGCGCTGATTTTCAATCCACACGCCTTCATCGACTATGCGTAGGCAAAGTTCCAGATACTGGTGCATGGTCAGGAGCTCCTTATGATTAGTTCGTTGCCAGCTTTTGGGGGCGGCCGTAGGCCAGAAACAGAAACAGCAGTCCCCCGCCGACAAGCGGCAAGGATAAAATCTGCCCCATTGTAAGCCAGTCGAAAGCGAGATAGCCGAGATGGGAATCAGGCTCGCGAAAGAACTCAATAAAGAATCTGAAGCAGCCATAGCCCAGCGCAAACACACCGGCTACGGCGAACCTAGGCCGGGGTTTGGCGGAAAAGAACCAGACAATCACAAACAGCGCGGCGCCTTCCAGGGAAAACTCATAAAGCTGTGAAGGGTGTCTGGCCAGCTGATCGACATGAGGAAATACCATGCCCCAGGCAACATCAGTGGGCTTTCCCCATAACTCGCCACCGATGAAATTCCCGATGCGGCCCGCTCCCAAGCCAAATGGCACGAACGGGGCGATAAAATCGATGGTGGTCCAGTAATCCTTTTTGATGTGACGGGTGTAGAGGAACAGGGCGAAGAGCACGCCCAGGAACCCCCCGTGGAATGACATGCCTCCTTCCCAAACCCGGAACAACCAGAGCGGGTCTTCAATGAAGCGCCCGAAGTTGTAAAACAGGACCGAACCCACACGGCCCCCGATCACGGCACCCAGGGCCCCATAAAAAACCAGGTCTGAAATTTGTTCCGCCGTCCACTGGTCTACTGAGTGACGCGCACGGTACCTGGCAAGGAACCACGCCCCGCCAAAAGCGACGATATACATGATGCCATACCAGTGAATACTGAGAGGACCCAGGGAAATGGCGACAGGATCGAATTGGGGATAGGTAAGCATCTGAAGTACAGGCAACCTGAGAATAGACAAGCGATAACGCAAGTATACCAAGATTGTTTCAATCAACGGGCTTTTAAGGATAACATTTCCTGATTCAAGGATGGCTCCCAACACATGTGTCTAATTATATTTGCCCACAGGGCTGATCCAGCCTATCCGCTTGTCTTGGCGGCCAATCGGGATGAATTTTTTGGGCGCGCGACTGCCCATGCGCAGTTTTGGCAGCCAGACCATCCGCAAATTCTCGCTGGCAGAGACCTGGTGGCTGGCGGTACTTGGTTGGGCATTAACCGCGCTGGCCGTTTTGCCGCTGTGACGAACATTCGCGACCCTTCCCAGCCAGAGCGAAAAGACCGCTCCCGTGGCGAGCTAACCCTGAATTTCCTCAGCAGCAAAGAATCAGCTCAACAGTACTGCGAAGGACTGCGCGAACACTTTGATGAGTTCGCAGGATTCAACCTGCTGGTGAGTGATGGGGAGACCCTTTGCTACCTCAATAATTTCGAAAACCTGATTGAAGAGCTGAGACCAGGAGTCTACGGTCTTTCCAACGGCCTTCTGAACAGCCCGTGGCCCAAGGTCGAGCGAGGCAGAGAATGTCTGCAGCAACTCATCCAGGCCGATTCGCCTTTACCCACAGACTCACTTATCGACATGATGAGAGACCGCCAGCGGGCTCAGGACTCAAATCTGCCCGCCACCGGCATACCGATGCAACTGGAGCGCGAGCTTTCCGCAACCTTTATTTCTAACGAGAGCCGGGAGTACGGCACGCGCTGCTCCACGGCGTTGCTGATGCAAGCCGGAGGCCTTATCCAGTTCAGTGAGCAGAACTATGACGAAGAGGGGCAGCCTGCGTCGGCGCATTTCTATGAGTTTGCGCAGGCCAGGCCTTTCTATAACACTTAGTATCAGGTACCTACGCTTGCTGTTTCGTCGGGGTATCCCACTTTTGTCATAAATCAATTCCTTGTCCCACACTGATGTTATGAGGTTTGGATTGCCAGATATCTTATGATGTTCAGGAGTAATTACGAAAACAATCCGCTTCGCACTTGCCATAGTTTGCAGCGCACTGCTCGCTTCCTGCGCGCAGTACAGCACACAGATCGACTCTAATCTGACGGTCTGCTTTCCAGGTAATTACGGAGAATATCAGGAGTACAGTGTGCGGACTGTGGATATGCCGGTCTTTCTTCAAGAATATGTGACTGCAGAATTTGACGCCGCTTTTGCGGAGAAAGGGCTCACTCACAATGATCGCATGAACGACCTGCAGATATTGCTACGCTACAACCATATCAACCTCTCCAGCGAACAGGAGTCTATAGACCCCTTTATGCGTGTTGAGGCAATGAATGTTGAGCTCAACTATGTCGCAGCCATCGACATTGAAATTCGGGAAACTGCAACGAACGATATTGTATGGGCTGGCTCCATAAGCCGCATACATCAGGTCGTGCCCGGGGAGTACATGCATGAGGATCGCGCCCGTCCTGCATTTCGACAATCATTCAGGGCATTGCTATCAAGCTATCCGCCGCTAAGCGTTGACCCGTCCTGAATCAATCAGCACCCGAACCAATCAAATCAAATCAGCCTGATTCTGAATCGAAGTGGCGAGTACGAATAAATCCCGGAGCACAAAATGGCTAATGAAGGCTACCATGAACCCGCCGCAAAGCTTTCCGATGAAACCCGCGACATGCCGCACCATCACGTCCTTGATGGAAGAGCTGGAAGCGGTTGACTGGTACAACCAGCGTGTAGATGCCTGCAAGGATGAAGAACTGAAAGACTTCCTGTTTTACCGGCAAGCCGATTGCGCACGGCTAAACCAGCTAGTTGGTGCGGGATGAGCGCAGCAGTCGGTCTACACCAGCGTTGTATAAAGTCAGGTCGACTGCACTCCGGATCATCTGGGCATCATCCATCTGCATAACTTGATCGAGCAGATCCTGCGCGGCATCCAGGCTAACGCTGCGAATAACAGACTTTACTTTCAGTAACGTAGCGGCGTTCATCGACAGTACGTCGAAACCCATGGCCAAAAGTAGCACTGCAGCGCCCGGATCACCTGCCATCTCACCACAGATACTGACCTGCTTGCCTACTTTTTGGGCCTCGCTGACAACGTGATAAAGCGCATGTAAGACTGCTGGATGAAACGCGCTGTAAAGATTGGCAACGCGCGGATTGTTCCTGTCCACCGCGAGTAGATACTGGGTCAGGTCGTTGCTTCCCACCGAGACGAAATCAACCATCGAGGCCAGGGCCCTGGTCTGATACACCGCAGCCGGCACCTCGATCATCACTCCTACTGGCGGAAATTTGACCTCCAGGCCTTCCTGAGTAAGTTCACGATGAGCTCTTTTAATTAGCTGCATCGAGGAATTCACTTCGTTCACGTTGCTAATCATTGGCAACATGATCTGCAGGTTTTCCAGGCCGATGCTGGCACGCATCATGGCGCGAATCTGGGCGGTGAAAATTTCCGGATGATCGAGTGTGACTCTGATCCCTCGCCATCCTAGGAAGGGGTTCTCTTCTTCAATGGGAAAATAAGAAAGCGCCTTGTCGCCACCAATGTCCAACGTGCGCATGGTCACCGGCATCGGAGAAAACGCCGCTAGCTGCTCACGATAGATGTCGGTCTGTTCCTGCTCACTGGGAAAGCGCTCACTCAGAAGAAACGGCACTTCGGTTCGAAACAGGCCTACACCCTCAGCGCCCTGATCGAGGGAATGAGCGACATCCGCGATCAAGCCAGTATTAACCCAGAGGTGGACGCGATGGTCGTCGGCAGTTATGCAAGGCAAGTCCTTCAGCTCTTCAAGGTCGGCAATAAGCTCTGCCTGTTCCTTGATTGTATTCTCATAGCGAGTACGGACCGTATCCGAAGGGTTGCCGATGATCTCGCCTTTGTAGCCGTCGAGGATGACTTCTCTGCCATCTAACTGATTGATGGGTAAATCAACAACCCCCATAACCGTTGGAATACCCATAGTACGAGCCAGGATTGCTACATGTGAGTTTCCTGACCCCTTTACCGATACAATACCTTTAAGCTTGCTTTTGGATACTTCGGCCAACATTGCCGGTGTGACTTCTTCACCAACTAGGATGGTGTCTTCGAAGTACTCGGTTTCTACCTGCTCTCCCTGCTGCAGGTAGAACAAGACGCGGCTGCATAAGTCCTTAATGTCGACCGCTCGCTCGCGCAAATACTCATCAGACATCATCTCGAAAGTGCGCACGTGCTCTCGAGCAACCTCAGCCAGCGCACCCTGTGCCCAATGACCACTCCTGATTCTTTCAACCACTTCATTACCCAGGGCATCGTCATCAAGCATGTGAAGATAGACATCAAAGAGCTGTCTCTCTTCCTCTGCAACCCGACCAGCCAGACGCTCATGCATATTGCGCATGTCGTCTCGTACCTTATTCAGAGAACTAGTAAAATAACCAATCTCCTGATCTATATCGCGGGCGCGGCGCACCGGGACCTGGTACAGATTGGCCTTGGGGAACACTACAACGATCTTGCCAATGGCTACGCCCGAGGCGCCGGATACACCACCGAATACTGTATCTGAGATTTTGTGCCCAGAGGGGCTGACACCTTCTATTGCGCCAGTCGCCTCTGCCGAGGCGATTACACCGGCCAATTGTGCTGACAGGGTGATCAAAAATGCCTCTTCGCCTTCATCGAAGCCACGCAGCTGTGCATGCTGCACAACAACCACACCAAGCACGTTGCGATGGTGGATGATCGGAACACCGAGAAAAGAGTGAAAGCTTTCCTCGCCAGTTTCCTGAATATAATGAAAGCTCGGGTGTGTTGAGGCATCCCGTAAGTTAATCGGTTCAGCATGCTTGGCGACCAGACCAACCAGCCCCTCTCCAACAGCGAGACTAACGTGCCCAACAGCTTCCTTATTCAGTCCCTCAGACGCCATCAGGACATGGGCATTGAGATCGGTGTCATAAAGGAAAATTGAGCATACTTCGGTAGCGAGTGATTCCCTTACGCGACGCACAATGATATCCAACGCAGACTGTAAGTCTTGCGCAGCATTCACTTCCTGCACTATTCCGCGTAGTTGCTCGAGCATACCCTGATAGATTCCATGATCCGTTCAACCAGTAATAATCCTGAATTTGATTTCAGCGCTAATGGTTGCGCGTAAATACACAGACTTAAATTTTAGGGTTGAATGGTCCGGCCTGAGACCGGTATTTGTCTTGCTGCTTCTGTTGCTATTTTTTTTCTACGTAGTCGTTAAGCGGGTTCAGCAATTCTTTTAATGCCCGGCGGTAGACACCACGTTTAAACTCTATGACCTGATTGACCGGATACCAGTAACTCACCCATCGCCAGTCGTCGAACTCTGGCTCACTCGAATTATTCAGTTCAACGCGAGCGTCATCGGCCTCAAGCCCAAGCAGAAACCACTTCTGCTTCTGTCCTATACACATTGGATCCGTGTGACGGCGAACAAAGTTTTTCGGCAGTTTGTACCGCAACCAATCATTGGTTTGATGTAGGATTTTGACATCGCCGGCGGCCAGGCCGACTTCTTCATCCAGCTCACGATAGAGTGCCTGTTCCAGTGATTCGTCAGCATTTATGCCGCCCTGAGGGAACTGCCACGCGCTTTGACCAATGCGCTTGGCCCACAACAATTGGCCAAGGCGATTGCAAATCACTATTCCCACATTCGGGCGAAAGCCCTCTGAATCAATCATCCCTATCGTTCCTTAGACAGACTTTAGAGGTTATTGTTTCATAACCCGGCAAATTTGATCAATGGCGGAATTGCGCTAAATGACAATAATATGTCTAATAATCAATGGCTTATGTGCCATATAGCAATCTAAATTGGCGCTCTCCCGACACCATTATCCCCTGCTGAAGCCGAATCCCAGGGGGTATAATAGGGTTTTCCGCCTACTTTTTTCTTAAATTGACCTCATGACTGTCCGGCTTGCACTATTTGATCTTGATAACACCCTGTTGGGTGGTGACAGCGACCACGCTTGGGGGGAATTTCTTATCAGCCAGGGCCTGGTGGACGAGACTAGTCATCGCGCCATTAATGATCGCTTCTATCAACAGTACCTGGATGGTGAACTTGATATTGAAGCTTACGTGCGTTTCACGGTCAGCCCAATCTCAGGGTATAGCGGCGAACAGCGCGCTGCCCTGCACGCCGACTTTATGCGAGAAATCATTGAACCGATGATTTTGGAGAAGGGTCGCGCATTGATCGAACAACATCAGTCGCGCGGTGATGTATGCGTAATTATCACAGCCACTAATAGTTTTATCACCGCACCAATTGCCAGATCCCTTGGCATAGAGACCTTGTTAGCCACTGAACTTGAAATCGTGAATGATCGCATCACCGGAAAAATCAGCGGTGTACCCTGCTACCAGGGCGGCAAGGTGAAAAAACTTGGTGACTGGTTGGACGAGAACAGAGCAGATCTTGAGAATCTTCGCATGGAGACAGCAATCTTTTACACTGATTCCATAAACGATCTTGCGCTAATGGAAGTGGTTGCGGAACCCGTTGCTGTTGATCCAGACAGCTCGCTGGAGCAAGTAGCCATGTCAAAAAAATGGCAAATTATAAGTTTGCGCTAGTGGCGCCCTGCATCCGCAAATTTGTGGCGCTGTTTGTGTGCGCTGCCATCATGCACGCTTGCAGTGAACAGCCTAATTCTTCGTCCACTGCAATCACTGAAACCACCTCGAGTGACCTGGTTTATCCACGGATGGCATTGGATTCAGCCACAAGTGCAGCTGTCACCACCCTTATCGCGCAATACTTGACGCGCATTGACTCTGATTTTAGCGCGGTGCAAAGCGAACTCGAATCCATGCAATCTGAGATTGAGCGCTTTCTTGAGAACCCAAACGCCACCGCAATTAACGCAGTTAGGGCGGCGTGGCTGCGAGCGCATAGCGCTTATGAATTAACAACAGTACATCGTCACTTTGCCCAGACAGTTGTTAATGAAGCCACCAGACTCAATTTGCTTAGCCTGCAATACCAGATTAACCACTGGCCCATCTTACCTGGTTATATAGACTACCTGAGTTCCTATCCTGAAAGCGGGATTGTTAATGATATGACGGTGCCTCTGACAGCAGATGACATTAGAGCACAGCACGGGCTTTTTGATATTAATGAAGCCGCGGTTGGATTTCATGCTCTGGAATTCCTGATCTGGGGAGAAAACCGCGATCGTCTCAGCCCCAGACCGTTCAGTGATTTTCAAGCAATTACTGTTCTCCCTGCTGATGCAGAAGCAAGAGGACTGGCTCTTGATGAGCTTTCCAATAACAGAAGGCGCGTTATGCTGGTATTGAGCACGGAGATCCTGAATCAGGATTTTGAAAGTTTTATGGCGCTGTGGGCCGCTCAGTCTAATGACTTTCGCGTTCGGTTAGAAAACGCAGCCAGTCCCTATTTATTGGGGGATTTGCTGACTGCCTTGACTTCTGTGCTCATCGAAGACGTATTAGCGCGCTCCCTTTATCCAATGCTCAACGGTGATTTTACCGATAGTTTTCCGTCGATCTTCAGTCATTCTTCACAGAACGTGGCCTCTGCCCAATTGTTTGGGCTAGAACAATTATTGCTTGAAACTAGCACCGAATCGATGACTCTTGATGAAATTCTTTCGAATTTATCTGGGGACTATGCTGAATACTTTTTCCAGAATTTTGATGCCAGCAAAGAATGTCTGGTATTGCTATTCAGTACACAGGATGCCTCACCTATTCCGACATCTGCCGCGGAGGCTGAATTTACTGTGGTAGAGTGTATTAATCAGCTCACCAATATGATCGATTACGTTGAGCAGGTGCAATCTAGACTGATCGGTCCAGTTTAGTAAGGCTTACTTGATCTCAACCATAAGATCATCGGCTAAGCGCTCCAGACACCGCTGCAGGTCTTCGAGTGATACATCTTGCGGCACTTTCAAGCTCGCGCTGGTGCGGAACAATATGTCACTGGACATGGGTGCAGGCTCACAGCGGGTGGAAAGCTGCTCAACATTGACTGAGAGTAACGCCAGCGCATGGGAAATTTCACGGACAATCCCCGGCCTGTCGTTACCGACCAGGCTCAGCTCAACAGTCCTGGGTTGCTCCCCGGATTCCTTAATTTCTACCTGTTCAATCACCAGCTTTAGCTCTGACGACAGCCGGTTAAGTGCCGCCACCAGGGCATCGACATTCTGCCGAGAGACACTCACGCGTAGAATCCCGGCGAATTTACCAGCAAGTTGCGACATACTGCTTTCCAGCCAGTTGCCCTTGTGCTCGGCAATCACTTCCGACAAGGATTCTACAAGACCCGGCTTATCATCCGCGATCACTGTGAGTACCAGGTATGATTTCATAGCATTTCTCTCGGTTGCTCTTCTCAGTTATTTCTCTCGGTTCTAGTCTCAAAATAGTCCGATCTGGCGGTCCAGTATTTTATCCATAGAGCTTTGCTGAAAGACAAGTATCGAGTCGGCTATTGGTGCCAATTGTTTATCAATATAAAAATCGTAGTCCACTGGCGATTGCCGATACTGCCTTGGCTCTGGCCCGGCTGTGGTCATCACATATTCTACCCAACCACCATGCTCATAGAGTGCTGGCAGCTGCAGTTTTTTGCGTATTTCTTCAGCCTTACGTGCCGCCTGCACGTGTGGCGGGACGTTCTTCACATAGTCCGACAGTTTTCGCCGCAGTCGTTTACGTAGCACCAGCTCGGGCCCGAAAACCCCGTTCTGAATGTCGGCCACGATTTGTTTGATGTATTCGACAAAGGGCTCATTCAAAAATACTTTTCGATATAGCACCTGCTGGAACTCCCTGGCAAGAGGCGACCAATCACTACGCACCGTTTCCAGACCCTTGAATATGATCTCACCATTAGCGAGCAGTCCCGCATAGCGCTTTTTGCTTCCCGCATCCGAGCCGCGGACGGTGGGCATAAAAAAGCGCAAGAAATGGGTTTCAAACTCCATCTCGAGAAAGCTTTCAATTTGATACTCGCGCTGCAGTTTCTCGCGCCACCAGGTATTGAGGTCCTGTGCGAGCCGAGTACCCAGTTCATTAACTTTGTTGATCTCATCTTTAGTGCCAACATCACCCATAAGCACAAATACAGAATCGGTATCGCCATAGATGACCTGGAAGCCTGCGGCTTCGATGAACTGCTTGCTTTGCAGGATGATGTCATGACCGCGTCGCGTAATTGAGCTAACCAGTCGCGTATCGAAGAATCGGCAGCCAAGGGTTCCCAATACACCATAGAATGAGTTCATAATGATTTTAATTGCCTGGGATAAAACCCTGTTGCCATCCGCTTTGGCCTTATCCCGGGCAGCCCACAGTATCTTGATCAGCCCCGGTAAAATAGTGCGCGTGCGTGAGAATTGCCCTCCCTCAAAACCCGGTATGGCGTCGTTTTCCTTGAGACCTTCGACCAGTGCCAGCGGGTCAACATGAAAGGTTCTGATAATGCTGGGATACAAGCTCTTGAAATCCAGCACGATCACATTGCGATGGATGCCTGGTTCAGACTCAAGCACATAACCGCCAGGACTAATGTTGCTAGACTCCAGCTGCTCCAGCGCGGGTGCGACAAATCCCTGCCTGTGCAAATGTGGCAAATAAAGAAAATCAATTGCCGCGACCGAGCCGCCAGACCGGTCCAGCTCCAGGCCAGTTAGAAGGCTACGCTCAACCGCAAAATCCAGTAGTTTCTCAAGCGTAAAAATATCCCAGACCAGACGACAGTCTTCCAGATTGTAGCGCGCCAGTGCGGCCTTATCGGTATGGAATAACTCGCTGATTTCAGCACCGCGTTGATCCACATCGTCAATTAATTTGCCGCGATCGAGTAGCTGCCCGGAAACATATTCCAATGAGAAGTTTTCAAACTGGTAAGTCGCCGAGCGCATGAGATCAATGCCATCCAACACGACACGCCCAGGTACCAGCGCATAATATCTGTCATTACCATCACGAGACTTACGCCAGTTGACGGGTTCATTATTACGCCCGAGATTCAGCGCCACTTTATGGGCATCTGCAAATTCCTGCAGGCAGCGCAGATCAAAGTTCACTACATTCCAGCCCATCACGACATCTGGGTCGATTGACTCCAGTGTCTTCACCAGGGCTTCTAGCAAACGCTTCTCTGACTCGAAGAACTGCAGGCTTAGACTGTCGGTGTCTGACTCAGCGACCAGCTCATCCTCACCCTCGTCTCGCATCAACACGATACTGTGCTGATCGCTATAAAGGGCAATTGAGTAAAGCTGGCTGGCGGTCATGTCCGTTTCTATATCCAGGGACACAGCCTTGAGATTGGGCCGCACCTGAACAGGCGTCAATCTGGCCTGCTCAATATCGAGGTAGCCTGCAGCGCCTTTGGCTCTGCCTTGCAGCCTTGCAGCACTATTCAGAAACCGCTCCATAAGAAAGCGATCAGTCGGTTTAACGTCTGCTTCAAGCAAATGAAACTGCTTGTTGGAAAGGCGGTCCCGTGCCGCGAATAGCTGGCGTTGGCTTTTGAAGTAGATCGCCGACACGGGGTTTCCAGCAAAGTCGGCGAGACTGGTCGTACCGACTCGCCAATTCGACAAGTCAGCCAGTAAATTGCGCAGTCTGGATTCCTGTGCCGTGGGAAAGAAGGCTACAGATTCTTGTTGCTCAAGCACGAGCCGCAATGGCCCACGCGTCGACGTGAACCAGAAGATTAATCTATTGCCAGAGGGGGACTCCTGCCACTGTCGGGTAAGCAAAAAAGCGTCGACAGCGACAGTTTCAGAATCATGATCCGTCACGAGCGCACTTTATGCAGCGCAAGACAGACTTCAATGGACTACCTTCAACTTGGTTCGGCGCTATCCTAGATCGTAATAGTGCGAGTGAACTGGCCAAAGTCTTCCCAGTAGCTGACTTTCTCCGGTAGTTCTGCTGGTGTTGCCTGCACGTTGCCATTTATGTCGGTCACACGTGACACCAGGGTATGATCTCCTGGTGTTGGATTAGTCCAATCCAGAGAGAACAACTTCCAGGAATACTGCGTGTTGTTTGGGTTCATTTCGGCGGACTGCCAGGGGCCGTCATCTATCTTGATTTCAACGCTGCGAAGTGGGGTACCGTCATTTAGCACAAAGCCCTGAATGCTGTAACGTCCACCCATCTCAGTGACTCGAACAATGGAAGATTTGAGGTTCATTGTCGTCACCGAGTTTTCGACCCAGCGCTCAACTCCACCCACGTTCTCTTTCTTCAGCGTGACATAGTCCCGGCCCATGAAGCGACCCATATAGCGTGTGTTCTGAACATGTATCTGTGTCAGCCATTTTACATTGGCAACACCATACCAACCCGGCACGATCAGCCGGAGTGGCTTACCATGGTAATGCGGTAAAGGCTCACCATTCATCTCGAAGGCCAGCATATTCTCCTCACGCATGGCATCCGGAATTGAGAGACCGCGCGCGAAAGCCTTATCCACTTCCCTGCCCCTGATCTCTTCAGTGGCTACATCAGCGCCAAAAAACACAACTTCTTTTGCGCCGTCTTGTATACCTGCGCGCTGCAGAATGTCCCGCAGCGAGACACCGCGCCAATTCGCATTACCAATTAAACCATGGAACAAGCGCTGGCTGTTGCCGCCGCATTCGAAACCTACTTGCTGTTCAACCGTATTCCCGTTCATCAAATCACTAAGGCTGAACTCTAACTCGTTGTCGACCATACCGGTTACGCGAAGTCGCCAGGCATCATTATCAACTTCCGGCTGTCCATAATGCTGTACGAGATAAAAGTCCTCATTGTCAGTGACAAATTCAGATATCTCGCGCGTATCCTGCCAGTAGGTAGAATTAGGCTGTTGCGGTGGAATCTGGAAGCTTTCAGGTACATCAGTGAATGGAACCAGCCTTTCCCCCTGGGCCAAGGCGGGAAGGATAAACGATGGAGCAGCCGCGGCACCCGCCGCCATCATGCCGCCTTTGAGTACTTTTCTTCTGCTAGTGTCTTCAGGGTTCATTATAGGTTTCTCTCTTTTTCATTATCTTATAAGCGAGCTTTATGTCTGATCGGATTCTGCCAGCGCATCGATCTCTTGACCTAAGGCATATTCTTTCGTGGTCACTATGGACTCAAGCACTCTAACGCGTTGTTCAAGGCTTTCGGTTTTTTGCCGCAACTGTTCATTCTCTTTGTGCAGCTGTGAGCCCATGGTGTCAGCGCCATGCTCAAGCTGCTTGGTACGGAACCGCAAATAGGCGCTAAAGCTGACGAATCCGAATATGATGCCTACAATCAGGACTGGCTCCATATTAACTTCCACCTACACTAATTCAAACTACACTCATTAGCCAATTGTGGCTTGTTCATGGGCCTGATACCACCTCTTTTTGTTAGCATCAAAGCCATGGAAACCACACGACAACAGCAGCCATTTGCGACCCTCAGTCCTGTGCTCACACGTGACGTTCAGACAGCGGCCCCCGACGGAAGTGCAGAAGCTGTGTGGCTGGCGCTCGCTGACATTGAGAGCTGGTGTGCATGGTCGCCGGATCTCATTTCTGTTTCCCATCTCGATCCTCTGCCCTGTGGAAGAGGCAACCGGATTCGATTCGATTTTAGCTTTAGAATATCTGTTTCATGTCGGTCAGTACCCTAATGTCAATGGCCGCAAGAGAGACCTAGTGACACGCGAAGGCAAGATCGGTAACTGGCAGGATTCAGAAATCTTGGACGACCCTGACAGTGAATAGAGCTATTATGAAGTCGTTGGTAACAGGAAAGCCTTGCCCCTGGGTTATAGAGGCAGTGTCCAAGAAGCAGAAAGCGCTCGCCGACTAACTCATGTGACTAACGATTTGCCTGAAAAGGATACCGATCACCCCGCAAAGCTTGCAGACTCCTTGAGCCTAAAAAAGCTAAGCCGCTATTTTTCTCTCACCCTATCTTTGCCGGAACGAACGGCGAGGGCGCTTAGCGCCGTAGTTGGAGGTGGCACCCTGCTGCTGACACGCACACTGGTTCCCGGAGCCATTAAAAACTCCACCAGCTATATGTTCACGCTTGGTATGTTCGAGTCATTCCTGGTGAGAAATCTGGCGGGCATGGTCGAGATTAGCGCAGATACGGAGCTCAAAGACAGTTTCGTCCAGCGAAAACTGCTGGGCTCTTGCCTAGAAGCGGCCGGGCTACTCACTATGCAGCTATCGCCGGTTTGGGTGTTTGCCATCGCCTCAGATGCAGCCAAGGGCGGCCAGGTTTTTCTCCAGAGGCTAGTACTTCATCTCAGGGATAATCAGGTCATAGCGCAGGATAGCCACCCGGAGACCCTGGAACAGATACTGCAATCTGTTCACGAAATGAGCAGGCAGGGAGCCACAGCGATCGATACGCCACCTTTGTCCTTGGATGAAATCAACACCCTCGCCGACAACTACAGCAAACTATTGCCGCACTTCGAGGTGCTGTGGAATCAAATCAGCGTTGTTGCCAAGAAAGAGAATGTTAGCGTTCCAGTCATTCTTGGGATGCTATCGGTGCATGCCGCCAGCATCCCAGAACTCGGTCTTGGCTCGACTGGCGCAGTCTGGAAA